>Ga0181564_10000123_pt1 | contig 57780 bp, 59 predicted proteins | sample 011ome_24_FD_134512 | JGI IMG/M metagenome (GOLD analysis project Ga0181564, IMG submission 134512) | Coastal salt marsh microbial communities from the Groves Creek Marsh, Skidaway Island, Georgia - 011513CT metaG (megahit assembly) | ecosystem: Environmental > Aquatic > Marine > Intertidal... | reverse complement strand
GCAGCGCCACCTGAGCACTCATTAGAGTGGGTAGATACAGGCGTGGACGGTGCTGCTCGTTTCTTGAAGAAGTTATGGAGATTGGTATATCTCCATATTCAGTTAGAAAATACTCAAAGTGTTGATGTAGGTTCACTCAACCAGGAGCAGAGAGCGCTACGTCAAAAAATACACAGTACACTTCAAAAAGTAACCCGAGACATTGGTGAACGTTATACCTTTAATACTGCGATAGCAGCTAATATGGAATTACTCAATCATTTATCTTCTCATCAGGGAGATAATGCACAAGACATAGCTGTACTTCGTGAAGGTATTGAAGCTATTGTATTAATGTTGTCACCAATAGTACCGCATGTGGCCTCGGAGCTATGGTTTCAGCTGGGACATTCGTCAATTGAGGATCAAGCATGGCCACAATATGATGAATCAGCTCTGATTCAAGAGACAATTGAGCTTATTGTGCAAGTCAATGGTAAGCTGAGAGATAAAATTCTAGTGGAAGCAGATGCTGATGATGATTTAATTCGTTCTAATGCATTGCAAAGCCAAAAAGTACAAGCCTATGTTGAAGGTAAGGAAGTTAGGAAAATCATTGTTGTGAGAGGCCGCTTGGTTAATATTGTGGTTTAAGTTGTTGCTTAAGAGATTACTGGAACAGTTATGAATAAAATACTCGTAGTTATAGTTACCGCTTTGATATTAAATGCATGTGGATTTAAGCTTGCATCAAAAGCCGATCTTGCTCCAATGTTCGATAAAACCAGCATCAGTTATGAAGCAGGCGCTGATATTATGGCAGATGTGGTTATTTCACAGTTTAAGGCTAATGATATTCAGATTGTTGAAGCCGAAGCGGCGACTGCACATTTAACCATTCTTTATGAGACCAAAAATAAAGAGATTTTGTCTGTTGATGAAAATGGCAAAGTGCGTGAATATGAATTGATTCTGCAGATTGGTATTCATCTCAAGGATGAGACCGGTAAGACGGTGATTAAGAATCAAAACATACGTCTGTCACGTGATTTTTTGTTTGAGATAGATGATGTATTAGGTAAAAGTAGTGAGCGAGAGCAAATTTATCAAGAGATGCGTGAAGACATCGCTCGACTGATTGTTTACCGATTACAGGCTATCAAGTCGCTTCAGAAACAAGATAATAATTAGAGTTTTATCTTTTTAGACTCATTGCTGATAGTTTGATTGTTATCCAGAACCTATAAGTTTTGCAATCGCTGCAGAATCTAATTCACCATCACCTTGTTCAACTAATTTATTCATATACTGAGTGACCAAGTCAGCCCCAGGCAGCCTGCATTCATTAGCATCTGCACTTTCCGAGGCAATGCGCAAATCTTTTGCATGTAAATGGGCTTTGAATCCCGGTTGATAATTACCTTCCAGCATGCGTTGGCCATGAATCTCAAGTATTTTGCTATAGGCAAACCCTCCAAGCAGAGCCTCACGAACTTTGGCAGCATCAACATCTGAGCTTTGTGCAAGTAAAAATGCTTCGGCAACTGCATTCATGGTTTGGGCCACTAGAATTTGATTGCAGGCTTTGGCCACTTGGCCGGCGCCATGATCACCAACATGAACAATATTTTTCCCTAAACACTCAAGAATAGGTAATACGCGTTGAAAGTCTGTTTCAGCGCCTCCAACCATGATCGATAAAGTGCCATCAATTGCGCCGATTTCACCCCCTGAAACAGGTGCATCCAACATATGCGCGCCAGCTCGACTGAATTGCAAGGCCATGGAGCGAGTAGCTTCAGGTGAGATAGTACTCATGTCAATGACTATGGACTCTGGCCTGGTAGCATGTATAACACCATCCGCTCCAATCAATACCTGTTCAACATCTGCTGTATCAGCAACGCATGAGATAATCACATCTGACGCCTGCGCTAATGCTTTAGGGCTGTCGTAGACCACACAGCTATCCTCACATAAATTCTCGATACTGGCTTGTCTTCGTGCATAAACATTGACTGAATAACCTGCTTTAAGCAGATTTTTGACCATTGGTTTACCCATGATACCGATACCAATATAACCAATTGTTTGCATATTAAATCGCCTGCTAAATCTTCTGAATGGCGTATAATACCAATTAAATCGATGAATGAATTAACATCTTAGTAATTCAAAATTTGGACTGGCCATTTGGAAATTAACGTCTCTCAACTTGCCGCAACACTCAATAAAGCTTTGGCTCCGGTGTATATGTTATCAGGTGAAGAACCCTTCCAAATGGAACAGTCGCTTGATCTCATAAGAAAAATTGCACATAAAGGTGGATACACTGAGCGCCAAGTGCTACATGTTGAGCGCAGTTTTGATTGGTCTCAAATTAGTCAACAAACCAATAATATGTCACTTTTTGGTGATAAAAAGATTCTGGAATTGCGTCTACCCACTGGCAAGCCTGGTACCGCCGGTGCCAAGGCATTACAAGATTATTGTCAACAGCCACCTGAGGATGTACTGCTACTTATTCACAGTGGAAAATTAGATAAGGCGGCGCTTAATTCTAAGTGGGTACAAGCGATTAATGAAATAGGCACACATATACGTATATGGCCATTGTCAGGAGCAGATTTGATTGCATGGATACAGAATCGCTTGCGGATAGATAAACTTAATCATGATCGCGCTAATGCAGAGTATATTGCCTCGCGAGTGGAGGGAAATATGCTGGCGGCTGCGCAAGAAATAGAAAAAATGGCACTGTTATCTATCGACTCTGATCAGCCGACTGAAGCCTGGCTGGCTGATCAATCTAAGTTTAGTGTGTTTGATTTGGTGGATAATATTTTATTGGGGCAACGCTCACAAGTAGTTAAAATCCTCGCACAACTGCAGAGAGAGTCATTTGCTCCCAATTTAGTTTTATGGGGATTGGCTGAATTATTGCGTGCTGTGTTATACGCTGGTGGTTCCGCAGGATCCAAGGGTGTACAAAATGCCTTTATCTATAATAAGCGTAATCAACTTAGTCAACATGTTCGCAAATTCACTCCTCAACAATTACATACATTATTAGCAAAGTGTGGGCAGATTGATCGCATGATTAAAGGTCGCGCCAGTGGTGATGTGTGGCAATCATTTGCGGATGTATCACTCAAGCTAACACGTTGAGTATGTTAGACATGTGTAAAATTAAGGATAAAAATAGTAATGAATGAAAATACAAATAATGTTCATGAATATATGCAGTCGTTAGGACAGCATGCGACTGCAGCAGCCAGAGAAATGTCTAAAGCATCGACCGCAACCAAGAACGCCGTGTTGCAAGATCTTGCCGCTCGTATCATTGAGCAACAAACATCATTGGTGGAGGCTAATGGCTTAGATTTAGAGGCAGGTCGGGCTAAGGGATTAGATGCAGCATTATTAGATCGATTAGAATTGACACATGCACGAATTCAATCCATGGCTGAGGGCTTAGTACAAATTGCCTCTTTGCAGGATCCAGTGGGTGAGATTTCTAATATGGCATCACGTCCCTCAGGTATTCAAGTAGGTCAAATGCGTGTTCCATTAGGTGTTATCGGGATTATTTATGAATCACGTCCAAATGTAACTGCAGATGCTGCTGGATTATGCTTAAAGTCTGGGAATGCCGTCATTTTGCGTGGAGGCTCGGAGGCTATTCACTCCAATCAAGCCATAGGAGCGTTGATTCAACAAGCCCTCAAACAAGCGGGTTTACCAGAAACAGCAGTTCAAGTGGTCGCTGTTACAGACCGACAGGCTGTTCATGAATTGTTGACAATGGATCAACATGTCAGTGTGATTGTACCGCGTGGAGGTAAGGGATTAATTAAACGTGTGACTGCGGATACCACAATTCCTGTAATAAAACATTTAGATGGTAATTGTCATGTCTATATTGATGAGCAGGCTGATTATGATAAGGCAATTGCGATAGCGGTGAATGCTAAAACTCATCGTTATGGGGTATGTAATGCAATGGAAACTTTATTGATTCATGAATCATTAGCCACAACGTTGTTACCCAAATTAGCACAGTGTTTTGCCCAGCATGAGGTTGAATTACGTGGCTGTGAAAGGGTGTGCGCTATTTTAAAGCAAGTATTGGTAGCTACAAATGATGATTGGTATGAAGAATATCTAGCACCAGTGCTCGCCATCAAGGTGGTTGATAATATCGATCAGGCAATTGATCACATAGAAATGTACGGTTCTCATCACACAGATGTGATCGTGACCGAAAATTTTTCTAATGCGCAGAAATTTTTACGTGAAGTGGATTCTAGTTCTGTCATGGTTAATGCATCCTCACGTTTTGCCGATGGCTTTGAATACGGTCTAGGTGCTGAGATAGGAATTAGTACTGATAAAATTCATGCACGTGGCCCAGTTGGACTGATAGGTTTGACGTCGCAAAAATATATTGTATTTGGAGATGGCACTATACGTGAGTAATCTCGAGCCTAGCGTATCTGAAACGTCTAATCATACCAGTCAGTTGAGCCAAGCTAATAAAATGAGAGTGGGTATTTTAGGTGGGTCTTTTGATCCTGTGCATTTTGGACATGTTAAGCCATGTCAAGAACTTGCAAAAAATTTCAATTTGGCTTCGATTCTGCTGATGCCTTGTAAATTGTCTCCATTTAAATCATCGTCCCATGCTTCTATTCAGCATCGACTTAAAATGTTGTCGTTGATTGCTTCTGGAAGTAGTCTGCTATCGGTGGATGAACGAGAGCTCTGGCGCGATACTCCCTCATACACTTACCATAGTCTTCGCGAATTATCTGATGAGACTGGAGGTCAGGTAACATTGTGTTGGATTATGGGTATGGATGCGCTAAATAAATTCCCTGATTGGTATAAATCCACAGAAATAATGGAACTGTGCCATATATTAGTATTACAAAGACCGGGGTATGAGTTGAATTGTAGTGATCAACAACGAGCCTGGTTGGAACAATACTTAACTGATGATTTAGCCTTGCTAGAAAATAAAACTGCGGGACATATCTTTGTCACAGCAACAGAAATGTTGGATATTTCCTCATCACAAATAAGAGCGGTGATTGCATCAGGAAAGCAGCCGCGTTACATGATGCCAGGTGCTGTGTGGAATTACATTCAGAGGAATCACCTTTATACTGGTGAAGAATTTAATGATGATCGGCTTGATGTGAAATGAGTGACGATAGTAATAGTGCATAGCCTGAATGACTGCGGTCCAAATATTTAGGTGGTGCGATCTTCAATCATGGGCAAATATTTTTTTAAGGAGATACAGTGGAATTAGAGCAACTACAAAATTTAGTGATTAATGCTCTGGAAGATGTCAAAGCTAACCAGCTAACATCAATCGATGTGAGGGGGAAGTTAGACATCACCGATATGATGATAATTGCTAGTGGGACTTCAGATCGACATATTCAGGCATTGGCTGAGAATGTTGTTATGAGTGCTAAGCAATCTGGTGTGACGATTGTTGGTGTTGAAAAAGATCAATCATGGATGCTAATTGACCTTTATGATGTAATTGTCCACATTATGCTCCCTGAGACCCGCGAATTTTATAACCTTGAAAAATTATGGGCATTTGATGGTAGCAAAGAAAATGTAACCATCAATTAACATATGCATTTTTCACTGATTCATGTCAGCGATAAGCCCAGTTTATGGGTAGAAGAGGCTTGTCAGTTTTATATTAAACGATTACCGGCTCAATATGCCTTTACAATGATAGCTGTCCAGCCCGTCAAGCGAACTAAAAACTCACATTTAGAGACAGTCCGCGCCAAAGAATGGAGTCGCATACGCGCTAATGTCTCACAAACTAGCCGCTTAGTTTTATTAGATGAGCGTGGTAAAAGTTACACATCCAAAGCTTTCTCACAGCAGCTACAGACTTGGCAGCAGGTCGGACAAGACATTGCCTTTGTTATTGCGGGGGCTGATGGGGTTAATGCAGAACATCGACAAGAAGCAGATGCATGCATATCTCTGTCTGAAATGACACTCCCACATGATATGGCACGTTTGTTCATGATCGAACAGCTTTACAGGGCCTGGTCTATTCTAGTTAATCATCCTTATCATAGGGTCTAAACCAACGCTTATCTGAATGTCAGATAGGTCAATTCATGTCATAATTAGTCACAAAATAAAACCTATTGAGATTGATGACGATCATTCTAGCTTCCGCCTCGCCACGACGTGCTGAGTTATTACAGCAACTTGGTATAGATTTTAAAACTGACTCGGCAGATATTGACGAGACTCCATTGACTGGAGAATCAGTATCGGCCTATGTTAGTAGGATGGCGCAAACAAAAAATCGCATGGTACGTGAGCGATATCACCCCGAATCCCTTGTTATAGGGGCAGATACCAGCGTCAGTATTGACGAGGTTATTATGGGCAAACCCAAAGATCAGTCCAATTTTGAATCTATGCTGACACGGCTATCTGCTCACACGCATACTGTGCATACAGCAGTATCGGTTTCATATCGGGACAAGTGCCTAAATGCGGTGAGTATTAGTGAGGTGACATTCAGAGCTCTTACAATAGATGAAATAAGGGATTATTGGCAGACGGGTGAGCCACTTGATAAAGCTGGTGGTTATGCGATCCAAGGTTTAGCTGCAAAATTCATTCAACATCTCTCTGGTAGTTATTCAGGTGTGATGGGGTTACCTTTGTTTGAGTTATCTGAACTAATACAATGCCTATCAGCAGGTGAAAAATGAGTGAGGAAATATTGATTAATGTTACACCCAGAGAGACGCGAGTTGCTCTGGTGGAAAATGGTGTGTTGCAGGAAGTGAATATTGAGCGCGTGGCACGCCGGGGTTTAGTGGGTGGTATTTTCAAGGGTGCAGTTAGTCGTGTGATGCCGGGTATGGATGCGGCATTTGTTGATATCGGTCTGGAGAAAGCAGCGTTTATTCATGCTTCCGATGTAATTGATCTTTCATTAGCTTCACGCAAACATAAGGCGCTTGAAAATACTCAAGACTCTCCAAGAGAATACCATCAACAAAATGGCATAAATCAATCTGTGAATAATCAAGCACAGAACTCCACTAATGAAGCGATTGCAGATTTGTTACATGAGGGTCAACAAGTATTAGTGCAGGTAGTAAAAGATCAAATTGGTAGTAAGGGAGCGCGCCTAACCACCAACATTACCGTGCCGTCACGCTATTTAGTATTGCTTCCTTACTCAAGTGAAATTCGGCACTCTGCAAGGTTAGAAGACGAACAAGAACGTGAACGTTTGACCTCCATCATGGAAGAATTATTACATGAGAGTGGTAAACGTTTTGGTTGTATTCTTAGGACAGCAGCTGAATCTGCATCGAAGGATGAACTTCAACGTGATTTGAATTTCTTACTAAGATTATGGGATTCGATTGTAGAAAAAATTAATCACGTTGATTCGGTGGCTGAAGTATATGTAGATCTTCCATTGGCAGTAAGAACCCTGCGCGATATAAATATTGATGATGTCGATGAAATTAGTATTGATTCGCGTGAAACCGTCTCCAATGTAAAGGCTTTTGCAGAAAAACTTATGCCTGAATTTGCCAGTCGCATAAAGCGATACAGTGGTGCCCGACCAATATTTGATCTGCATGGCATTGAGGATGAAATAGAGCGCGCATTGCAGCGCAAAGTTATGCTTAAATCTGGTGGTCATCTTGTATTTGATCAAACAGAGTCAATGACAACAATAGATGTGAATACTGGCGCCTTTGTCGGGCACAGAAATTTAGAAGAAACTATTTTTAAAACTAATCTTGAAGCAGCACAAACGTTGGCACGTCAATTACGCTTAAGAAATCTAGGTGGAATTATCATCATCGACTTTATCGATATGGAAGAGGAAGAACACAAGCAACAAGTGCTGAGAGCATTAGAAAAAGTCCTAGAAAATGATCGTGCTAAAACACAAATCTGTGAGGTCTCGGCGTTAGGGTTAGTAGAGATGACGCGTAAACGAACTCATGAGAGTCTAGAGCATATTCTATGTGAACCGTGCAATACCTGCTCAGGCCGAGGTTCAATCAAGAGCGCGCAGACGGTCTGTTATGAATTATTTCGTGAGATCATGCGAGTAGCGCGCCAATATGAATCAAGTGAGTTATTAGTATTAGCTTCACAAGCTGTGGTGGATTTATTGGTTGATGAAGAGTCAGATAATTTAGCTGAGCTTGAAGAATACACAAATAAAACTATTAAATTGCAGGTCGAGGTCCTTTATACACAGGAGCAATTTGATGTGGTGCTATTGTAAATATATATGGGATAGAAATTGAAAACGCTTATCCATAAACTTTTTAATAGCGGATTGTATTTAATTGCATTTTTTTTGTTGCTGATTGCGACAACGATGTCAGCTATTCGACTGCATCCAGATCTGAATAAACTTGTTGAAACTCAAATTGAGAGTTATTTAAGTCAAGCACTCAATTCTCAAGCGGATATTGGTTCTCTAGAAATTAGTCGATCTAATCCTTTTTCGGGCTTGGTGGCAGAGAAGGTAACTTTCATCTCTGAATATAGTCATGAAAGCTGGGGCCTGGATAGAATAGAAATTAGTATGGATGTTTTGTCCTCCTTGCTTAATCGACAAATAAAAATTAAACAAGTAGTCCTTGTTGGATTAGATTTGATGATACATCGAGATGTTGACGGTGTAATAACTGTTAACAAAGAATTTTCGATTTCACCTCAATCTGATCAAGGTGCACAAGATCTTTCAAGCATACGTTTGAATTTAGTCAACGCAAAAATACACCTCAAGGATGATGTCAAAAATGTGAGCTATCACTTTTCAAAAGTCAGTGCTCATATCAAGCCAGGCTTGCTTGCAACAGATTTCTACTTAAAGGGTGAGTTGCCACAGGAGCTAGGGGAGAAATTTATTTTACAAGCAAGTGTTGTGGGTAATTTATCTGAATTCAGTGAGGCTAAAGTAAAATTTTATATACAAGCTGAAAAGATGAATTTCAAAGAGTTGCAAGTGCATTTACCGCAGCAACAAGCGCTTGATATTGATGCTGTATTTGATGTCGAAGCATGGGGTGGCTTTGATAGAGGAAGTGTCGAGAGCTTGCAAGGATCACTGCATGTTACTCATGAAATTGCAGATACTCATACTCATAATCAACAACTATGTATGAGTAATCAATTGGTAGAAGGCATCGCTTTTGATTATGAATTAAGAAAGTTATCTGATGAATGGGTATTTCTGGCTAATAATTTGATGTTATTTAATGATGATCATGATCAGGTGAATGATATTAATCCAAAGCAACTAGGTCTAAAGGTGGCCTGGCGACATGATCGACCAACTAGCTTAAGTCTCTATGTAAGTGAAATACCACTCGGTTCACTCTGCAATATAATCAATGAATATAATCCGGAGTGGCTTGCGCATCATCTGATTGATTATCGTGCTGATACTAGTATTAAAAATTTGCAGGTGCATTGGGAAAATGATCAAGGCAGTCATCGCTATCAGTATGCAGCACAATTTTTTGAGCTTAATTTTCTTGAAGTCAATACTAATAGAAAAATCGAAGGTTTAACTGGAAGTTTGCAAGGTGGTGATGCTGGTGGAGTGTTGACGCTAAGTTCTGATCAAGTAAGAGTTAGCCTGCCTCAGTTATATCCAGAGAAAGACTTGGTCGTCTCAGCACAAGGTGATTGGACTTGGCAATATGATGAAAATCAATATTTATTTCAAACTGACTTATTACATCTTCAGAATTATCATTTAGATGCCAATTTGCGAATAGCTGGCTTCATTCAATCTGGTGAGCTGTATGTTGATTCACAGATATTTATAAGGGACTTTGATGCCACTTATATGGGAGGATATTTTCCAGCGATTGAGCAAGTGGAGCGTTCAAAACAATGGTTTACTAGTGCCATTAAAAAAGGGTCTGTTCGTAATTCGATAATACAGCTCAGAGGTAAGTTGAGTGACTTTCCCTTCAATAACGACACAGGAGTATTTTCTGCCGAAGTTAGTACATATGATACTGATTTAGAATACTTGCAAGGTTGGCCACAATTCAATGATATCCAAGCGCTGATTACTATGGACAAAGATCGCGTTGAAGTCATACCGCAAACAGCTAGTATGTTTGATTCAACACTTCTGCAAGCAAAGCTGATAATTCCTTCTTATTTGCAAGCTGTATTGTATGGACATGGAGTACTCGAGGGTGATGGACAAGACTTAATATATTTTTTAGCGGACTCAGGATTGGTTGAACCACATAATTCAGTTGTGGATCAGATATCATTGCAAGGTAATACTCAGGTAGAGCTTACTTTCACCAAGTCACTTACCAATACATTGCCGTTACCATTTGAGATCAGTGGAGAAATTGGATTTGATGGCAACACGCTTAACATTCATGCCGTACAATTAGCTTTAGAGCAGCTTAATGGCAGGGTATCATTCGATCAACGCGGTGCTTACGCAGATCAGCTGTCCGCTTTTTTATATCAAGAGCCTATTAATTTCACTATGCGTGCATTGGGTGATGGAGCGTCTGAGCTCTTGTTTAGAGGGGGGGTTGATGTTGATGAGTATTTGCAACAGCACTATCCGCAATTTATAGGTTTTTTTTCAGGTCGTACTGACATGCATGGTAAATTATATTTGCCCTCGATGTTTAAGAAAAACAATCCTGAAAAAATTCTGTTAGATGTTCAATCTTTGCTTAAAGGGATTAAATTTGATCTGCCATATCCCTTAAACAAGAGAGCACGAACTCAATTGAGTTCTAGTTTTACCTTTAATCAAAAAGATCAATCGATGAGGTGGCGGATTGCAGATAAAGCTGCATTACTATTTACTGCTGGCGAACAGCAATCGATCGATTTGAGTGTAATTGAAATAGGTAGTACAAAAAAAAATCCACCACCACAAATAGAGTATGAAGGGCTTTTGCTTACAGGAGAGGTTGATCGATTTCCAGTAAGTGAGTGGATGTCTTTTTATGATCGATATCTTATTCAGTCCGCGCAATTGAAAACATCTTCATATCAGACACAGACATCATTACTAGATATTCAGTCTTTACCACGACTTGATCTTAAGATTGATCAAGTTGAATGGCGGCCATGGCCAACACAAAATGTCAGACTGAAAGCTCATCATGAAAATCAGGAATATCATATTAATCTGAAATCCTCATTAGGCAATGGAGACGTACGATTGCCACTCAATGGTGATTTGCCAATTGAGTTTGATATGCAGAAGTTTGTTGTTCCAAAACGTGACAAGCCTTCATCTGAGATTATAAATCCCCGCTCCTTGCCAGCTTTTGTCTTTGAAGCAGACGAGTTTATGGTTAGAAATAAGTCATTGAGGAACGTGCTAGTACAAGGTGATCGAATTCATGATGGTTTATTATTTAGCAAAATAGGATTTGGCTTGGTGGATCTTGATGCACAGGGCAATGGCTATTGGCGGCAGATGAATGATGGATCTATTTGGAGTCAATTCGATATTGATATGCATACATCAGACCTCGCTGATGCACTGGAATCATTAGGTTTTGAGAGTGGCTTAAGAAACGGCAGTGGTAATATAAAAGCACAGCTGACCTGGCCTGATGCACCACACAAAATCAATCTTGCTCAGGTGGTAGGCAATGGCAGTATGGATATCAATAACGGCTCAGTGGTAGAGGTTGAGCCAGGTGCTGCGCGATTATTAGCACTGTTTAATCTTAGTGCTATTACACGCAGACTTAGTTTAGATTTTAAAGATGTGACGACAAAAGGTTTTGCCTTTAATAAGATTCATGGCAACTTGAATCTACACTCCGGTGGTGATGTGCACACAGATAAAATAATAGTAGATTCATCGGCTGCAGTTATTGAATTAAGTGGCACTACTAATATTGTCGAACAGAGCTATGATCAAAAAGTTTCAGTGACGCCATCTGTGACTGAGTCATTGCCTGCAGCAGGTGCGCTTGTGGGTGGTCCAATTGGTGCTGCAGCTGGTTTTGTTGTTGATAAGGTCGCTAAAGTTGTAGGTCTGAATAAAGCGCTCACTTATTATTATTCGATGACGGGCACTTGGGAAAAACCAATTATAAAAAAAGAAGTCAAAGTTTCTGATGAAGTCGATTAAAATTTTTTCAAAATTGCATATGTACACGCATGGGCAATCAATAAATTTAAATATTTTTTAGATTGGTATAAACCTATCATGACTTTATCCCTACGGAGGTATAAATTGAATGAATAAAGTGGCAGCGATTCAAATGGCCTCAGCGCCACAGAGAGAGACCAACTTAATGGAAGCAGAGCGTCTCATTCAAGCAGCGAAATATCAAGGCGCTGAGCTTATAGTGTTGCCTGAGAATTTTCCGATTATGGGAATGAATGAAACGGATAAAGTTGATATATGTGAAGCTTACGGCAGTGGGCCGATTCAAAACTTTTTACATGAACAAGCTAAGAAGCACAAAGTATGGATTGTTGCAGGAACTATCCCATTACAATGTGATAATCCAAATAAAATATTAGCTGCCACATTGTTGTACAACGATGAAGGTGAAGTCGTTGCTCGATACGATAAAATCCACCTTTTCGATGTTGAAATTGAGGGTGATGAGTCGTATCGAGAGTCTCAGACCATAGAGTATGGTTCAGAAGTGGTTGTTGCTGATACACCATTTGGAAAATTGGGGTTGGCTATTTGTTATGACTTGCGCTTTCCAGAGATGTTTCGACAATTAATTGATAAAAATGCAGAAATAATTGTCTTGCCTGCTGCTTTTACTGCAACTACCGGAAAAGCACATTGGGAGGTATTAGTACGTGCACGTGCCATAGAGAATTTATGTTACGTGATTGCTGCTAATCAAGGAGGTTATCACTTCAATGGCAGAAACACTTTTGGAGATAGTATGATAGTCGATCCTTGGGGGAACGTACTTAATCGTTTATCTCAGGGTGCTGGGGTGGTACTAGCAGACATTGATATAGAACGTCTGCACAAGACACGCCAGACTTTTCCATGTTTGCAACATAGAACACTTAAATAAGGAATTTATGGAACATATAGAAATTGCAAAGGCTCGCTTGCTCAGCCCATCAGGAATGGATGAGAATGACTTAAATGTTGCTTTGGGGATTATGTTGGGTGGGGATATAGATGCAGCAGACCTGTATTTTCAAGGCACGACACGGGAATCTTGGTCACTTGATAATGGTATTGTAAGAGATGCCAGTTTCAGTATTGAACAGGGTGTTGGTGTGCGCGCAATATCAGGCGATAAATGCGGCTTTGCTTATTCGGATGATATTGTTGCTGGTGCATTAATGGAATCAGCACAGGTGGCAAAAAGTATTGCTAAAAGGACTGGTGCAAAAAAGATTCCTGCATGGCAAGTCAAAACAGGTCGCAGTTTATATACATCAGAGTCCCCACTGGATGTCATTACTGAGACAGAAAAGATGAATCTACTCAAACAAGCTGATGTCGCTGCACGTTCACATGATGCGCGTGTTAAAGAGGTTATGGTTAGTTTGGTTGGTACTCATGATACTGTGTTAATTGCTTTGAGTGATGGCACATTGGCGGCGGATGTTCGTCCTTTGGTTAGGTTCAATGTCAGTGTTATTGTTGAACAGAATGGTCGTCGAGAACAAGGCTCCATGGGTGGTGGTGGTCGTTATGATTACCATAAATTTATTGCTGATGGTTGTGCGGAAAAATTTGCTATAGAAGCAGTTCGTCAAGCTACTATAAATTTAGAAGCACAGGATGCTCCAGCAGGTAATATGACGGTAGTGCTAGGACCGGGATGGCCAGGAGTGTTGCTTCATGAGGCGATAGGACATGGCTTGGAAGGTGATTTTAATCGCAAAAATACTTCAGCCTTCAGTGGGAGAATAGGTGAGAGAGTGGCAAGTTCTGGCGTCACTGTGGTTGACGATGGCACTCTAGAGCAGCGTCGAGGTTCTCTAAATATTGATGACGAAGGCGTGCCTACTCAGTGTACGACTTTAATCGAAGATGGAATCCTTAAAGGTTACATGCATGATCGATTAAATGCGCGTTTATCGAATATGCAATCAACGGGCAATGGACGACGCGAGTCTTATGCACACTTGCCGATGCCGAGGATGACTAATACGTACATGTTAGCAGGCAACCACGAACCTGATGAAATTATAGCGTCAGTTGATAAAGGTTTTTATGCCGTCAATTTTGGTGGTGGGCAAGTTGATATTACTTCAGGGAAATTCGTGTTTTCAGCTTCCGAAGCTTACATGATAGAAAATGGGAAAATAGCCTATCCGGTTAAAGGGGCTACTCTAATTGGCGATGGGCCTGATGTACTTACGCGTGTAAGCATGATCGGCAATGATTTGTCATTGGACTCTGGAATAGGCACTTGTGGGAAAGATGGACAGAGTGTTCCCGTAGGTGTGGGTCAACCGACACTGAGAGTCGATGGGATTACTGTTGGAGGCACGCAAGCATAAATATGGCAATACAATCACAGACAGCAGATATACTTGAGCAACTACCAGAAGCTCTTAGTTATGCGCAATCACGAGGTGCTGATCAGGCCGAGGTTATAGCAAGCAATGACAAAGGATTCTCTGTCACTGCGCGTCTAGGTGAAGTCGAAACTTGTGAGTATCATAATCAGCGTTCACTGGCCATCACAGTGTATCGTGGCAAGGCTAAGGGCACAGCTAGCACCAATGATATGAAGCCAGAGGCTATATACAGGAGCATTGACGCGGCGCTAAATATTGCAAATTTTACCGCAGAAGACGATTGCTCAGGTTTGGCTGATCCAGCCTTAATGGCTAAAGAGTATCCAAATTTAGAGATGGACCATCCATGGGATATGGATGTTGAGCGAGGTTTAGAGACTGCGATTGCGTGTGAGGCAGTCGCTCGTGATCATAAAGATATTGTTAATTCTGAGGGAGCTTCAATAAGTAGTATTCGTTCACACATAGCTTATGCAAATACTCATGGTTTTATGGGTGATTATTTCAGTACGCGTCACAGTTTGAGTTGTTCAGTAGTTGCTGCAGATGAACAGGGTATGCAGAGAGATTACTGGTATTCTTTGAATCGTCAGGGAGATTTGCTTGATTCTCCAGAGTTTGTAGGCGAGAAAGCGCGTGAGCGATCATTGCGACGATTAGCTGCGCGTAGTCTGAAAACATGTCAGGTACCTGTGTTATTTGAGCCCAATATTGCTCGTTCTATTGTTGGTCATTTTTTATCGGCAATAAGTGGCTCTGCAATTTATCGTAATGCCTCATTCTTGGCGGATTCCCTCGATAAAAAAATATTCCCTGAATGGATGTGTATAAAAGAAGATCCACATGTGATGGCAGGACTGGCGAGCACCCCCTTTGACAATGAAGGAGTGCAAACACATACACGTAATCTTGTTCAGTCTGGAGTATTGATGGGATATCTACTCAGTAGTTACTCTGCGCGTAAGCTGAATATGCAAACCACTGGTAATGCAGGTGGAATTCATAACATATTTGTAAACAACACGGGTCAGGACTTTCCTGCATTACTTAAAGAGCTGAATACCGGCTTATTAGTGACAGAGCTTATCGGCCATGGTGTGAATACTGTCACTGGTGATTATTCTCGAGGGGTTAGTGGTTTTTGGGTTGAAAATGGTCAGATTCAATATCCTGTTCAAGAGATTACTATTGCAGGTCAATTGCAAGATATGTTTAAAAATATAGTTGCTGTAGGCACTGATGTAGATACTAATGGTAGCGTGCAGTGTGGTTCTATTCTAATTGATAACATGATGGTGGCTGGGGGATAACAGATTTTTAAAGTAAATGCCTATTCACTCTGCTCTAAATTATCTATAGATGACAAGTCTGCTCAAGTATATTAGTAACGACATAAATTTAATGCAGTGAGCTTTTAACTAAGCTCACTGCATATTGAATTTTTCCATTTTCAAGATGTTCAATTTTTAGAGGCAAGCCGTGTACATTTGCATCCGCCCATATTTTATAGGATGCATCCCCTCGTTTGCGTTCAATCACTATGCAATTACGTGCACCATATATGGTGTCTAAAATGGTATCAGCATGTCTGATAATGAGATAATCCTTGAATTTAGCTTTACTGATAGCAGTGACTCTAGTCTCATTTGGAAGTTTATTGATATTTGACATCAGTGAAAGCTGTAAGGTGAATAGATCTAGACTATATTTGTCTATGGTCTCATTTAACACTCTGTCTTTATACGTAGCACGTACATGATTTTTATGCCAAGCATAGATTACGCGCTCACTTTTATTTTCAGAACTTGATGCCTTGATGCGTTCGAACAAGACGGGACGAATATTATCTTCTATTAATCGTAAGTGGCTAGTCTCAGACATATCCTGACCACCGCCGATGAGCGCCGCGAGTCCTTTGGTTTTAGCTTTTGATGAGTAAGTCCACTCACTCTGAGTGTTTTTTGCAAGACCTACTTTGATTTCACCTAGGCTTATTCCATTGATATGTATTTCATATTTAGCTGAAAATTCGGGGGGGATATTGTGTTCATGTATAGAGAATTTTGATGAATCAGCTGATGCATGGGTGAACAGTAGAGTGCATATAATGATGCCAATCATAGTTAATGGCACGAGGTGAGCAGGAGTTCTCGCTGTGAAATATCTAAATGGATATTTCATCAAGTCGCAAAGGTTGAGTGAGAGCTTTGCCCTGATAATACGCCACTTCATTTTCGCATTTAATTGTGCCATCACATAACCATTGGATACATAGAGGGTAAATTATATGTTCTTTTTCTAGGACTCGTTGAGCAAGTGACTCCGCATCGTCATTGGCAAGAATTGGTTCATGTGCTTGTATGACAAGAGGACCGCCATCGAGTTCTGCCGTGGCGAAGTGCACACTACAACCATGTTCCTTATGTTGGTGATCAAGCGCGCGTTGATGGGTATGTAAACCACGGAAATGGGGTAACAGAGAGGGATGTATATTTAGAATACGGCCCTGATAATTTTGAATAAATCCATCTTCAAGCACTCTCATGAATCCTGCAAGACAAACGAGATTAACTTCATATTGATCAAATACTTGTATTAATGCCTGTTCAAAGCTGGTTCTATCAGGGTAATTTATATGTTCAATGACATGATTAGGAATACCTGCTTGTTGTGCACGCCTAAGCGCGTAAGCTGATGGTGTATTACTTATGACACAACTAATGATTGCGTCATGACTATTTTTATTATGAATTTGATCAATGATAGATTGCAGGTTAGTTCCACCACCTGACACTAGTACGCCGATTTTATTTTTCATGATTGTTTTTAAATATAACGTACCTGAGCTTGGTTAGATGAAGATTTGATGACGCCAATGATGTCGCTATCTATTTGATATTTGCTGGCAATATCAAGAATGATGTCTTGTTGCTCTGGCGGTACGACTACAATCATTCCAATGCCAGAGTTAAATACACGCAACATTTCTTCATTTTCGATACGTCCTTGAGTTTGTATCCAATCAAAAATAGGCAGACGTTGCCAACTATTTGGATCAATTTCAGCGCCTAAGTGATTAGGTAATATGCGTGGAAGATTTTCAGTAATACCGCCTCCCGTCACATGACAAAGCCCATGTATTTCAGACTGTTTAATCATATCAAGTACGGGCTTAACATAAATTTTTGTGGGTGTGATGAGCGTCTCTCCAAGAGTGTTTCCGTTGAACGCTTGATCCAGATCAGCTCCAGAAATTTCTATTATTTTATTGACCAGAGAAAATCCATTAGAGTGAACACCGCTTGAATGGAGTCCAATAATAACATCATTAGGCTGTATAGATTGGCCAGTGATGAGTTGTGATTTTTCTACTACAGCTACACAAAATCCAGCTAGATCATATTCTCCGTCGGCATACATTCCTGGCATTTCTGCAGTTTCTCCACCGATCAGTGCGGCGCCGGCTAATTTGCATCCATTGGCGATACCAGTGATAACCTCTGTACTTACATCAACTTCTAATTTACCTGTGGCGAAGTAATCCAAGAAAAATAGTGGTTCTGCTCCTTGCACAATCACGTCATTGACACACATTGCCACCAGATCAATGCCAATAGTGCTATGTTGATTAAGTTGATGAGCTAACTTTAGTTTGGTGCCGACTCCATCTGTGCCCGACACTAATACAGGCTCTTGATAATTTTTATTGGCTAACTCAAAGAGTCCACCAAAGCCACCAAGATCAGAAATTACCCCTTCACGATGGGTGCTTTTTACAGCGCGTTTGATTCTTTCTACGAGTGTATTGCCAGCATCGATATCAACGCCTGCATCTTTGTATGTGAGTCCCATGAGTATGTGCTTTCTTCTGGTAAATTTAATAAAATTAGAGAGTTATATAATCACTTATACATATATCAGTGTACTACTTAATCACACTTTGTTGTGCTATGTTAACGCTTAATACAATACTAACACTGCAGCGCTGGTAGCGCTCAAATGCAGGACGTCACATAGGAGTGTTTATTATATGATTCCAGCCACTTATATCCCAAATTTAATCACATGTGCTCGAATTATTGCTGTCCCATTTTTCGTTTGGTTGTTGATTGATCATCAATACGAACGCGCACTCTTATTATTATTACTCATGGGCTTATCAGACGCATTGGATGGCTTTTTGGCGCGCTGTTATGGTTGGAAAACAACACTAGGCTCTTACCTTGATCCAATTGCAGATAAGGTTATGTTGCTAGTTGTTTATGTGGCTTTTGCCGCCTTTGAATGGGTGCCCTGGTGGTTAACAGCTGTGGTTGTCGCGCGAGATGCTATTTTGATGATCGGCGCAGTGTATTACCATTATTCTACATCCCAATTAAAGATGGAGCCTTCAAGCATTAGCAAGATCAACACCTTTGTGCAAATTATTTTGGCAATCACTTTGGTATACCATCAAGTAACCCAGCTTCATCCATTTTTACTCAATATGCTGATGACATTAGTGGTCTATACGACGATTATTAGTGGTTATCAATATGTTACACAGTGGTACGCTCGTGCGGAGAAAATACATGTTAATAATATCAGTCAGCGTTGATAATTAACTATGCCATGGTGCGACAGTTACTCGCATAATTATGTTTTTGATCGCTGAAATATCATAGTCTTGAGCAAGGCGGCGTGTTACTGAGCTTAGAAGCACTCAAGTTATTATGCAGTTATCAGTGCATGTTTTCATGTGTACATCATTAACAAACATTTTCTTAGATTATTAACATGAATTCCTTAAACACCCAGCAGCTGCTTAACTTATCACTTGACCCTGAAATAACCTTCGCTAATTTCTTTTGCGCAGATACTAGTTTGCTGGCCTTATTGGAGAATGCTGTCGCTAGTCGATATTTAGAGCCGCAGGTATGTTTATGGGGCCCAGCCAGTAGTGGAAAAACACATCTTCTGCAAGCGATATGTCGTTCAGCATTAGAGCATGAACGCAGAGTTATATATTTGTCATTGCAAGATTGTTTACAGTATGGGCCAGATTGTTTGAATGATCTGAATAGTCTAGATTTAGTTTGCCTAGATGATGTGCATTGTATTCAACAGCAAGCCAATTGGGAGTTAGCTTTATTTAATTTAATTAATCAATTGCGTGCCAGTTCAACAACATTGGTATTATCTTCGCAGAGTGCGCCTAATGAAAGTGGTTTTGATTTGCCTGATTTGGCTTCTAGATTAGTATGGGGGCCGGTCTATAAATTAGTGAATTTGAATGAGTGCGAGCTAGAGAAGGCGGTGATATTACAGGCTGAATCAAGAGGGTTGAAACTAACACATGAGATTGTGCAGTATCTTTTGACACATTATTCGAGAGACCTTAGTAATCTAATTACATTGCTGGAAAATATCAATCAAGCATCACTGCGTGAACATAGAAAGATCACCATTCCCTTTATCAAACAGGTGTGTCCTCTTTAATGCCCTGAGAGCGCACGTGCAGTACAGCAGAAATAAATAAACTAAGACTACAGATAATTTGAATCACGCCAAGTGGAAATTGTGTTTCACTGACAATATTCCATATTCCGTAGATAAAATATAACCACACAAACAATGTCACCCACTTAAAAGTAGTGAGTCGATTGTGCATGAGACCACGCAGTGCAAATAATAGTGGAGCGACAATGAATAAAATAGATACACTGATTGGCACGATAGGACTTGGATTGAGCCAAATAATCCAGAGTATCTGTCCCAGCATTAATGCAAAATAACTGACTAATGATAGAGAGTAATACATGATTTAGTCGCTAGCCTGGATGATTGAGTTTCATGGCTAAAGAGGCTACGCGATGACCCAGTGCTTTGCATAAACGTGCTTCTTCATCAGTAAGCGAAATGGTTTCCGATGGTCCAGCTACATGGCTTGCACCATAGGGTGTGCCACCGCTTTGTGTTGAGCTTAAATCACTCTCACTGTAGGGTAATCCAGTTAGTATCATGCCATGATGCATGAGTGGAATCATCATGGTCAGGAGGGTGGATTCTTGACCGCCATGCATGCTACTGCTGGATGTGAAACACGCGGCCGGTTTATTCTCTAATGATCCTTTGAGCCAACTATTACTGGTTGAGTCAATAAAATATTTCAGTGGTGCTGCCATATTGCCAAACCGAGTAGGACTTCCAAGTATAAGTCCTGAGCAGTTTTCTAAATCAGATAATTGTGCATAGCAATCACCGGTTTCTGGTATTTCGGGTTCTACTGCTTCACATTGTGCGGAGATACTGGGCACTGTGCGCAATAACGCATTCATGCCTTGAACAGACTCAACGCCATGAGCAATTTTCTGCGCCATATTTTTAGTCGCACCATGTCGACTATAGTAGAGTATCAGGACAGGTTTCATTTAAATCAACTCCAAGACTTTCTCAGGTGGCCGTGCAATTATTGCCTGACCATTATAAATGATAATTGGCCGTTGCATGATCTTTGGGTAAGCTATTATTGCCTGAATAATTTCTTGTTTGGATGACTCATTCAAGTCAATATTCAATCGTATCCAATCCTGTTCTTGTGGGCGGACAAGCTCTTGAACAGATATTCCTGCTTCAATTATTTGAGTAAGTTGCTCATGATTTGGAGTATTTGTTAGATAATTTATGCTTTTGAAATTCACTCCATTTTTTTCCAATAGAGCAATCGCGCCACGAGATTTGGAGCAGTGTGGATTATGAAAAATTGTTAGTTGGGTCATAAGTATTCTAATGGATAGGTTTGGATGAGTTTTCAGAACGGCTATGATTTGAATTATCTGCTTATTTGTAATATCTAGGTTTTTACTGGTGAGCGAAGTTTAGTGAGCATCGGATACTGAATAATTATTATACTGTCTGGTTGAATTGTTTAATAGCTTGTAATTTATTTAATGTAAACAGATCTACTTAAGGGCTATGATACGAGTCATACAAGTTCATCATAGAGACTATCGCCTATTTGTTTAGAGATTGTGTTGGTTTTTATATGCACCATCGGTAACTATTTGTAAAAAACCATAGTATATCTCTAGTTACTGGTTTTAATTTTAATTCACCCAATTCAATTTAATAAATATGTCTAACAATGAAACCACCATAATTGATCTTTTATTAGATGGCCGAGGTGTGGCTGATCAAGAGGGAAAGAAAGTATTTATTCCGTTTGCGATTCCAGGTGAGCGTGTTTTATATCAACCTAGAAAGAAAAAGAAAAAGTTTGATGAGGCGCGTTTGCTTAAGATATTAGAGCCAGCTGCAGAACGAGTGCCAGCAAAGTGTGAATACTTTACTGTCTGCGGTGGTTGTACCTCCCAACATATTGACACACAAGCTCAATTAGCTTTTAAGGAGAAGTCAGTTATTGAGATAATTCGCAGAATTGGGCGTGTGGAGGTGCAGCATTTTGCACCTCCACTATCAGATAAGGTTTGGGGGTATCGTCGACGAGCCCGACTAGCTGTGAAATATGTTGAGAAAAAAGGTCGAGCTTTGGTGGGCTTTAGAGAAAAGGATGCACCCTATGTTGCTGATATGTTGAGTTGTGAAGTATTGCATCCAAATATAGGTGAGGCCATTTCACCACTTTCTGATTTGATTTCAAATTTTTCAATAAGAGATAAAGTTCCTCAAATCGAATGTAGTGTGGCAGAGAATGCTACATCTATGGTGTTTCGAGTATTAGAACCACCGAGTGATAGCGATTTAAAATTGTTAACAAATTTTTCAAAGCAATATGATATTCGCGTATATCTGCAAACTAAGGGCTTAGATACGGTAAGACCATTGAATGACGAGCAATTTGATGAGCCACTGTATTTCACAATGCCATCTGGGAATATTCGCTTGGAGTTCTCACCTGTCGATTTCATACAAGTTCATCATGAAATGAATCAGCGCATGGTTCAGCAAGCCATTGATTGGCTTGAGCCAAGCTCACAAGATTGTGTATTAGATCTTTTTTGTGGTTTAGGAAATTTCACATTGCCAATTTCTACTTCAGTCAAAAAAGTATTAGGTCTAGAGGGAGATCGTAATCTTGTTGAACGAGCAAAGCACAATGCGATGATTAATGGATGCAAACAAGCTCATTTTGAAGTAGTTAATTTATTTGAAGTAGATGAAAATAGCGATTGGTTGCAGCAAAAGTGGGATGCAGTTGTTATTGATCCCCCGCGAGCCGGTGCGCGTGAAGTAATATGTGCTTTGCATCAGGTGACACCTGAAAAAATATTGTATGTGTCATGTCATCCAGGGACTTTAGCGCGTGATGCTGAAGTGTTGGTGCATGAGCTAGGATACGAATGCGTGCGAGTTGGTGTCATCGATATGTTCCCACACACAGGCCATGTCGAAACTATGGCTTTATTTGTTAAGCGCCCAGTATAGTGGTGTCTGAGTTATCGATTGATAAACGCCTACCGCTGAGTACGAATACGCTTATCGAACTTGATCTGCAAAATATTACCGCGAGGTTGGACTTCGTCTTCGACAACAGTACTGGGTCTTATCTGATAATAGTCAGTAGCGCTGGTGGACAAGCCTTGAATAACAGCCTCTTGGCATGCCAAAGCCTGTGAGGTTGAATCTTCGACGCAAGATTTAAGGCCCGGTAGAAATGTGGTCTCGTATTTAGTGTAGCTAGAATAGGTAGGTGTATCCCTTGCAGGCCGTTCATCTTGGTTAGAGAGAATTAGCGATTCTGGTGTGACTAAATCAATATTTTCCTGTGCAACAGAGGTTTGTGGCCATGCGAAAATAGTAAAAATACTGACCACAGAGATCGCCAGAGTGAATATGCTAAGTCTGGATCGATTGTGGATGATTCGCATGAGAATTCCCATAAGTCTGAATAGTGATAATACTACTCTTGAGTGAAAAAAATAGCTATAAACTCTATCTAATCGCGATAATATTCTGGAATCTAGTGTGCCCTGTAAGCTAAAATCAGGCACTTAGATTAATAACCTATTTAAATACTCTAAGAGCCAAATTTAATTAATCATCAAGGAAGTGATGATTTCGAGATCAATCTTTAAGAAATTTAGGATAATATCACCATGCCCATCTATGAATATCAATGTCAAGAATGTGGACATAGCTTTGAGGCGCTGCAAAAAATTAGTGACGCTCAATTGACTACTTGTTCACAATGTCATGCGCAAGCATTAAAGAAGTTAGTTTCTGCTGCAGGTTTTCGATTGAGTGGCAATGGTTGGTACGAGACTGATTTTAAGTCTGGCAAACAGAAAAATATTGCAAAAAGCGATTCCTCAAATGCTTCCAGTAAGTCTTCTGATAGTGGCAGTTAGCAAAAAAAAGAGCGCTTAATACTCATGATACGTCGTTACCTAATCGCAGGGTTATTGGTTTGGGTGCCACTGGGTATTACCTTCTTAGTCATTAAATTCCTTCTCGATTTGATGGATAAGTTATTATTTGTGCTACCAGTTGAATGGCGACCAGAGACATTGCTGGGATTTACTATCCCGGGTTTTGGTTTGATGCTGGCAATGATATTGTTGTTATTGACTGGTGTTATCGGGGCTAATTTACTAGGGCGTCGATTACTGCGGATGTGGGAATCTTTTCTTGAGAGTATTCCCCTAGTTCGCACTCTGCATTCATCAGTGAAACAAATATTATCAACTATATTGTCCACAGGTGGGCATTCATTTAGAAAGGTTTTGTTAATTGAGTATCCAAGACGTGGGATATGGACTTTATGCTTTCAAACCAGTGCTGCCTCAAAGGAAGTGCAGGCTAAAATGGATAAGGAGGCGATTGTAGTATTTGTGCCAACCACACCCAATCCTACTTCTGGGTTCATCATTGTTGTAGCAGAGGAAGACACTCGAGAGTTAGATATGGATATTGAAACAGCGCTTAAGTTGGTGATGTCATTGGGGATAGTCTCTAATGATGATCGTCAGTCAAAAGTTGATTCAAATAAGTCGACTCCGTAATATCCCACACTTTGTCCCTAGGGATAGAGATAGATTCATAAAATTTCAGGAAAAATAACATGCGAAGCCAATACTGCGGAAAAGTGACCCAGGAAAATCTCGATCAAACCATTACCTTGTGTGGTTGGGTGAATCGACGCCGTGACCATGGTGGAGTCATTTTTGTGGATTTGCGTGATCGAGAGGGTTTAGTGCAAGTGGTATTTGACCCTGATCTTGAAGAAATTTTTCACTTAGCTGAACAAATTAGAAATGAATATGTTTTGCAGGTTAAAGGGAAAGTGAGATTGCGTCCTGAAGGGACACAAAACCGTGAATTGACTACCGGAATGATTGAAGTTTTAGCCACAGACTTGATTGTATTGAATGAGTCGGAGACGCCTCCTTTTCAGATTGATGATGAAGATGTGAATGAAGAGTCGCGTTTGCGTTACCGTTATATTGATTTGCGTCGTTCTGTTATGCAGAACAATATGCGTATGCGTGTGAATGTGGTTAATGTTCTGCGTCATTTTTTGGACGATAATGGTTTCATGGACATCGAAACACCAATGTTGACTAAAGCCACTCCAGAGGGGGCACGTGACTATCTTGTACCAAGTCGAGTACATAAAGGCGCCTTTTTTGCACTTCCTCAATCTCCTCAAATCTTTAAACAGCTATTAATGATGAGTGGATTTGATCGTTATTATCAAGTTGTACGTTGTTTTAGGGACGAAGATTTAAGGGCAGACCGCCAACCAGAATTCACACAGCTAGATATTGAAACTTCATTCATGGAACAAGAAGATATTATGACGATGATGGAAGGTATGATCAGAGATGTGTTCAGGAACACGCTAGATGTTGAATTACCTCAACCATTCCCACGTATGTCATACACGGAAGCGATGCATCGCTACGGTTCAGATAAGCCCGATTTGCGCATACCTTTGGAATTAATCGATATTACTGACCTGATGTCTGGTGTTGAATTTAAAGTTTTTAGCGGACCGGCTAATGATCCTAAAGGGCGAGTGGCAGTATTGAAGCTACCTAATGGAGGCGAGCTCACCCGTAAAGAAATTGATGACTATACAAAATTTGTCAGTAACTATGGTGCCAAGGGGTTAGCCTATATTAAAGTTAATGATCTCGAGCAAGGGCGTGACGGACTGCAAAGTCCAATATTGAAGTTTTTGCCAGATGATGTGATCGCGCAGATTATTGAACGTACTCAACCGACAGCAGGTGATCTACTCTTTTTTGGAGCGGATAAGACGCAGGTTGTTAATGATGCGCTAGGTGCATTGCGTGTTAAATTAGGTTTAGATCGTCAACTCCTGGAATCTGAATGGGCTCCATTGTGGGTAATAGATTTTCCAATGTTTGAATGGGATGAAAAAGAAAACAGATGGAATGCTTTGCATCATCCATTTACCGCGCCAAATTTTGATAGCGCTGAACAACTTTTAGAGCAGCCAGGTGAGAGTCTCTCACAAGCCTACGATATGGTGCTGAACGGTACAGAAGTAGGGGGTGGTTCTGTACGTATTCATCGTCAGGATATGCAAAAAGCTGTGTTTCAAACTTTAAATATATCTGATGAAGAGGCACAAAATAAGTTTGGTTTTTTGTTGAATGCATTAAAATATGGATGCCCTCCACATGCAGGTATTGCATTTGGATTAGATCGTTTGATTATGTTGATGACTGGCAGCGATTCGATTCGTGATGTTATGGCGTTCCCCAAAACTCAAACAGCAACATGCCCACTCACCGACGCACCTGCACATGTTAGCGAACGGCAATTAAAAGAACTGAGTCTAAGAATTCGAACACAAAACAAAAGTTGATGGTCTATCTATAGAGTTAGACAATAATTGCTGAGCTGCAACAGCACAGATGAATTCAGTAGATTCAGGGAATTGGCTGCTTAGTATGCTTATTTACTAAGAATTTTCTATTTTTTTCTTATTGAGTCGAATAATCTGTATGCCTAGTTCTATTGTATTAGGCGTATGACGTATAGTTTGAGAGTACTTTAAATTAGAAAAATCAGCTATGGTTAGGGCTGAAATTAATCTCATCAAGTGCTAAATACTCTTAATCCACATAGAACTGACCATATTTCTTTTTTTTATGTTGTGATTTATCTCGATAGCTCGCATATGAGCCAGTACAAGCGAGACTATTGACTGCAAGTGGATTAATATCTTTATAGTTGCTTTAAAATTTAAAATATTTTTTACTGCCGGTCTACATGGTCATTGAAGTGTCGCTGGTGTTTTTAAAAACAGAGCGAAGATTATTAAATTTATTGGTAACACTATGACAAACCTAACGGAAGATGATAAAAAATTTAAACGACCTGAATCCGTTTTAGTGCTTATATATAGTCTGACGGGCCATGTTTTAATGTTAAACAGAACTTTTCCTGAAGACTTCTGGCAGTCTGTTACTGGCAGCTTAGAATGGGGTGAAGAGGTGGATGCTGCGGCAGTCAGAGAATTACAAGAGGAAACAGGACTCGATGGATTTGATGTCGTAAATTGCCAATATAGTCAAGAATTTGAGATTTACTCAATCTGGCGCGATCGTTATCCGCCGGGTACCACACACAACAAGGAACATGTGTTTTTATTGGAATTAGATGAGTGCCGATCGGTGCATCTTAATCCACGTGAACACACAGAATTTCGTTGGGTATTAAGAGAAGAAGCGATTCAGTTAGCCACTTCTCATACCAATGCTGAAGCGATATTACAGTGGGTGCCTGAATTCCCCCTGTAACCTCTCAGCTCAATACACTAATCGGACATGTTAGTGTTAAAATAAGTCCAATAAATACATCGATATCTGAAAATTATGGCAGGACATAGTAAGTGGGCAAATATACAGCATCGTAAAAAGGCCCAAGATGCGAAACGTGGGAAAATATTTACTAAGCTGATACGTGAGATCACCGTTGCTTCACGTATGGGTGGCTCAGATTTGGATTCAAACCCTAGGCTACGGTTGGCAGTCGATAAAGGGTTGAGTGCGAATATGAACAAGGACACCATTGATCGAGCAATAAAACGGGGTGCGGGTGAGCTTGAGGGTATGGAGTATGAGGAGATTCGCTACGAGGGCTACGCTCCTGGAGGCACGGCAATATTAGTGGATTGTCTGACTGACAACCGCAACAGAACTGTCTCTGATGTTCGACATGCTTTTACCAAAGCCGGGGGCAATCTTGGTACCAGTGGATCGGTTGCTTATATGTTCAACAAACAAGGTGTGATTAGTTATTCGGCAGATATTGATGAGGATCATCTCATGGAGATTGCACTTGAATCTGGTGCCGATGACATTATCAATAATGAAGATGGATCGCTAGATGTTATCTGCCAGCCCGAGAATTTTTTGGGTTTGAAGGAAGCGTTGGATGCTGCAGATCTTCATGCTGAAATAGCTGAGGTGTCAATGCGTCCCGCGACACTGGCTGAGGTTGATGCTAAGGATGCAGAAAAGATCATCCGCTTGATTGATGTGTTAGAGGAACTCGATGACGTTCAAGATGTTTACTCTAACGCTGACTTTCCCGAAGAAGCACTGGAGAATATCAGTTAAACCCGAGTTTACACGGATTTTGGGCGTTGACCCTGGCTCGATAAGGACAGGTTTTGGTCTGATTGAGAGTAATGGGCAACAAAGTCGCTATATTGGTAGTGGTCATATAAAGCTCAACAGTGAACATTTGCCACTTAAACTGGGGCAGATTTTCTTTGATCTCAGTCAAATAATCGAGCAGTACAAACCTCAAGCAATGGCGATAGAACAGGTTTTTATGTCTAAAAATGCAGGTTCGGCATTGAAGCTGGGGCAGGCGCGGGGTGCAGCAATTACTGCCGGTGTGAATGCCAATTTACCAGTATTCGAATACAGTGCAAAATTTGTCAAGCAAGCTGTCGTCGGTTACGGGGCAGCCAGTAAAGATCAAATTCAAATAATGGTATCGAAAATTCTAAATACCCGTGTCAGTATGCAAGAAGATGAGGCTGATGCTGTCGCAATAGCACTGTGTCACGCGCATACTGGACTTAATAATTCTTTAAATAAAATGAAATAATCATCATATGATTGGACGTTTACGCGGAACTTTAATCAGTAAACAAGCGCCTGAATTAATGCTAGAGGTTGCTGGTGTGGGCTATGAACTCAACGCACCTATGTCGACGTTTTATCAACTTCCTGATAAGGGAGAAGAAATTACCCTCTACACCCACCTTACCATCAGAGAAGATGCACACACTTTATATGGATTCCATACTACTGCTGAGCGAAGTTTGTTCCGTACACTACTAAAAGTGAATGGTGTTGGTGCTAAAATGGCATTAGCAATATTGTCGGGTATGGATGCGCGAGGTTTCAAGCAATGTATACAACTCGGTGATACGGATGCTTTGGTTAAATTACCCGGCGTAGGCAAAAAAACAGCTGAACGATTAGTAGTGGAATTGCAAGATCGATTGGGTGCAGAGCAAGGCGAGATGCCTTCTTTACTAGCTGGTAACTCAATAGGTGGAGCAAGTGTTGCTGTGGATGAGGCTATTTCTGCATTAACTGCGCTTGGATACAAACCCGCGGATGCTCTTAGAATGATAAAAAAAGTCCAAGATCAGTCAGATCAATGTGAAGATTTGATTCGACTTGCATTACAAACTAGCTTAAGTAAATAAGCGATTGCAGTAAACAACCAGATAAGTGCGATGAGTGATGAACGACTGATAACAGGGCTGGGCACAGATGGAGAAGAGAGTGCATACGAGCGTGCCATCCGTCCCAAGCGCCTGACTGATTATACCGGTCAGACGGCGGTATGTGAGCAGATGAATATTTTCATCAGCGCGGCACGCCAACGTCAAGAGGCGCTAGATCATGTGCTCATTTTTGGCCCCCCTGGCCTTGGTAAAACGACACTCTCACATATTATTGCCAATGAGCTATCTGTCAATCTGCGCCAGACATCTGGCCCAGTACTTGAAAAGGCCGGCGATCTGGCCGCGATTCTCACTAACTTAGAAGAAAACGATGTCCTCTTTGTCGATGAGATTCATCGACTCAGTCCAGTTGTTGAGGAAGTTTTATATCCAGCGATGGAAGACTTTCAATTGGATATTGTTATTGGCGAGGGCCCAAGTGCACGATCTATCAAACTTGACCTCCCTCCATTCACATTGGTAGGTGCGACAACTCGAGCGGGATTATTGACCTCTCCATTGCGAGATCGATTTGGCATTGTCCAACGTTTAGAGTTTTATACTCATGAAGAACTCAGCTCTATTGTGTCTCGTTCGGCAGAAATATTGAACGTCGAGTTAGATTCAGCAGGAAGTATTGAGATTGCTAAGCGCTCACGCGGCACTCCGCGAATTGCAAATCGATTACTCCGGCGAGTCCGTGATTATGCGCAGGTTAAGGGAGACGGCGTCATTACCAAAGTTCTTGCTGATCAAGCGCTGGATATGCTTAATGTTGATCACCATGGTTTTGATCATATGGATAGACGCATATTGCTCGCAGTAATTGAGAAATTTGATGGTGGTCCAGTTGGTTTGGATAGCCTGTCGGCTGCCGTGGGTGAAGAGCGTGGCACTATTGAAGATGTCATTGAACCGTTCCTTATATTAAATGGATTTTTGATGCGAACACCACGGGGACGGGTCGCCACTATGAATTGTTATAGGCACTTTGGCTTGTCTGTGCCAGAACAGCTCCAGCATACAAAAGACGATGATTTATTTGGTGAGTAATCTATGACCATATTTCATTGGCCGCTGAATGTTTACTATGAAGACACCGATGCAGGTGGGGTTGTTTACTATGCCAATTATCTGAAATTTCTAGAAAGAGCTCGAACAGAATGGTTGCGCTCAAAAGGAATCAATCAGCATCAAGTCAGTAAAGATTATGGTGCCTTATTTGCAGTCCGCTCAGTGAGTATCGATTATAAACAGCCTGCTCATTTGGATGATCAGTTGGCTGTGAGTGTTGAAGTATTAGATGTACGTAAGGCCAGTCTGAATATGAAACAAAACATTCTAAATAATAATGATGAATTAATTGTGAACGCGACGGTCAATATAGTATGTTTGCATAGTGAAAGTTTTTCGCCGCGTCCTATTCCGCAAACCATCTATGAGGCTATCAAGTAATGCATGTTGATATGAGTATTTATCGTCTGGTGGCAGATGCAAGTCTATTAGTGCAGTTGGTTATGCTGATACTAGTACTCGCTTCTCTAATTTCATGGACTATGATTGTGAGTAAAGCCAAAGTCTTTAAGCAAGCTAATAAACAAGCCAATGAATTTGAGGATCGATTCTGGTCAGGGGCTGATTTGCCCTCACTGTATGAGAAAGTCAGTAACAAACGCAACTTATCAGGTATGGAGCATATTTTTGTAGCGGGCTTTAAAGAATATATTCGTTTGCATAAGACGCACAGAGTCTCTGCTCTTTCAATCAGTGATACATCTCTGCGTTCTATGAAAGTGGCTTTGTCTCGTGAAATTGATTTTTTAGAAAACTATCTGTCTTTTCTAGCAACGGTGGGATCAACTAGTCCATATATAGGTTTATTTGGCACTGTGTGGGGGATTATGAATTCATTTAGGGCGCTTAGTGATGCTCAGCAGGCCACATTGGCTGCAGTCGCCCCTGGTATTGCCGAAGCTTTAATTGCTACAGCTATGGGTTTGTTTGCAGCTATTCCAGCGGTCATTGCTTACAATCGTTATTCTAATCAAGCTGATCGTTTGATCACTCGTTATGATAATTTTGTTGAAGAGTTTACAGCCTTGCTTCAAAGGCAAGCTATTATGCATAAAAGCGATGAAATGAACACACAGGAACCAACATCAATGAAGGCTGACTAAAATGTCGTGCTTGAGCATGTCGCGCCGCCGCAAGCCTATGTCGCAAATCAATGTGGTGCCTTACATTGATGTTATGTTAGTGCTTTTGGTGATATTTATGGTAACAGCACCCATGTTCAATCAAGGTGTACAAGTAGACTTGCCGCAGGCCCCGTCTGAGCCAATAAAGGATTTTATGGAGCAGCAAGAGCCATTCATTGTCTCTGTGGATGCGCAGGGTAAAATCTATGTCAATCAGTCAGCCAATCCCAATCAAGCACTTAACTTTGAGGAATTTCAACAACAAGCTGCAGGCTTGCTTGCCAGTCAATCTCAAAAACAAGCTTATGTGAAGGGTGACAGTAAGGTTCAATACGGTAATGTGATGAAAGTCATGGTTGTGTTACAACAAGCTGGAGTGCTTTCTGTAGGTTTGATTTCACAGCCGGAACGAGATCAATAAGGGGTTATGGTAAGTCAGAAACTCTTTTCATTTAGTTCAATCATTATCGCACTCATAGTCCATGTTGGTGTCTTTGTATTATTAATTTTTGGGTTGCAAGTAACTTCACGTCCCAATGCGGGTATGGTTGATCCGATAAAAATTGTTCAGGCTGAAGTATTGGATGGGGCTGCAATTGAGGCTGAAAAAAAACGTATACGTCAAGAGCAAGCTGAACTTGAACGTCAACGCCGTGAATTAGCCTTGAAAAAACAACGAGAGAAAGAGAGGCAACAACGTTTGGCTCTAGAGGCAAAACAACGTGAAGAGCAAAAACGTCAAGCTGAAATTAAAAAAGCACAACGCCAGAAAAAGCTTGCCGAACAAGCAAGAATAGCCGCTGAAAAAGCAAAAAAACAGGCGGAGATACAAGCAGAACAAGAACGCAAGCGTGCAGAGGAAAATGCACGGAAGCTGGCTGAAGCGCTAAAAAAACAAGAACAAGATGCGGAACAAAAGCGCTTGGATGCTATCTTAGCTGAAGAAGAAGCACAGATGCGCACTGCAGAAGAACAGTTCCAGAAAGCTGCGCGTCAACGACAACTTAATACCATGCTTTCGCAATATATTGGTGCAATTTCTAATAAAATTCAGAGTCGTTGGCGTAAGCCCGCTGTCATGAAAAATCAAAATGTATATTGTATAGTTTATGTTGAACAAGCTTTAGGTGGCTATATTCAGACAGTAGATGTGCGAAAATGTGTAGGTGGAGATGAGCAGTTACGAAAATCAGTAGAAGAAGCTGTGTGGAAGTCCGATCCCTTACCATCACCGCCCGATGCGGAATTATTCCAAAGAGAATTAAAAATTACTTTTGAGCCAAAATGAAAAAAATTTATCAAATTGTTTTTTTGTTAAGTCTACTTAATATTAATGTTGCTCAAGCACTACTAGAAATTGAGGTCAATAAAGGGATTGAGTCAGCAATACCTATTGCGATTGTTCCCATAAAATCAGGTGATGCACAACATGCTGCATTGCTTGAGAGTGTTGTGTACTCTGATTTATATCGCAGTGGTTTATTTGTGATGTTTGATAAAAAACACCATCCACAAACACAAGTTAGCAACGCTGATATCAATTATGATGTGTGGCGAAATCTTGGTATTGAGGCCCTTGTGAGTATGAGTTTTCAGGACCATGATGGCGAGCAGCTTAAACTCCAGGTTGAATTATATGATTTAGTTCGCAAACGTCGAGCTATCGGTCGTTCCATCGTTTTTGAGCAACACGTTTTGCGTCGTGTGGCTCATAAAGTATCTGATGTAATTTTTGAACAACTTACGGGCACGCGAGGTGCATTTAGTACACGTATCGCTTATGTCAGCGAAATGATTGATGCTAAACAAACTAAATCATATCAATTGTTGGTAGCTGATTCTGATGGGTATAACCCTCAAGCTATCTTCACTTCAAATAAACAGTTGATGTCTCCAAGTTGGTCTCCCGATGGTAAACAATTGACTTACGTATCGTTTGAAAATGACCGCGCAGAAATCTTTTTGCAGAATATTGTTTCCGGTGAGCGTAATGTGATATCAAGTCAGTCAGGCATTAACAGCGCGCCTGCGTGGTCGCCCAGTGGTGATTATCTTGCATTAACCCTATCATTCTCGGGCAGTCCTGATATCTTCATAATGGATATGCGAACCAGAAAGTTACGTCAACTCACCACTCATTATGGTATTGATACAGAACCCGCTTGGACGCCTGATGGACGCTATCTACTATTTACCTCAAATCGATCTGGTTCCCCGCAAATATACAAATTACCTGTGTTGGGTGGTGAGCCGGTAAGAATAACTTTCTCAGGTAGTTATAATGCTGGTGCCAGTGTTTCTCCCGATGGTGAAAGTGTCGCTATGGTGCATAATAATGGTGATGGCTACCGCATTGCGCTGACAGATATTAATGGTAATCAGTTTCGCTTGGTGACTGATGGCGTGCTAGATGAGGCCCCCAGTTTTGCGCCTAATAGTAGTATGATTATTTATTCTACTCGTCATCATAAAAACATTGTGTTGTCAGCTGTCAGTGTAGATGGCAAAGTGAAGCAACGTTTAAGTTCGCAGAAAGGTAAGGTGCGTGAGCCTGCTTGGTCGCCTTTTAGATAAGCCCTCAAAGCCTACGGGGTTTGAAAGATATGGCCACGATCTGTTGATAATATTGGCTATTACTATTTGCTGATAAAAACGCTCAATAGGTTAGCCAGAGTATATTTATATGAGGAAATATTATGTTTAAGATGAAATGTATATTAGTTGTCATGATCACACTGCTGATTGCTTCTGGCTGCGGATCAAAGCAAGTAAAGCCACAAGCAGATAACTCATCAAGTTCAAGTGATAACGCAACAGGAACCTCAGTAAGTATAGAGGAAGGTGAGGCTGTCTCAAGTAGCGGATTGAATGATAATGCTGATATTGTACTTGATGAGCTTGATGATCCAGCCAGTGACTTATTTATCCGCACGATATATTTTGACTATGACAGTTCAAATATACGAGATGATTCGATTATCATCGTGCGTGGACATGGAAAATATTTAAGTGAGAATTCTCAACGAGTGCTTCGCTTGGAAGGACATGCTGATGAACGTGGAACACGGGAATATAATCTCGCCTTAGGTGAAGAGCGGGCTAAGAGTGTGAGAGAAATTATGATCATAGAAGGTGCTTTACCTGAACAAATAGAGGTGGTCAGCTTTGGTGAAGAGAGGCCTGCTGTCGAAGGTGAGGATGATGAATCTTTAAGACTCAATCGCCGAGTAGAAATCGTTTATTAGTCCTAGGGAAATTGCTTAATGATTAAATATGTTGGATTATTTTGTGCACTTTTGATGTTCTCAACGTTCATTTATGCAGCGCCTAAAGCGACTAAGGAGGAGCACCAAACCTTGCAGCAAAAAGTCATAGAGCTTGAACAACTGATAGAGTCGAGTCAGCAGCAACTCGCCTCTAAGCAAGCGCTCATAACACTCAAAATGGAGTTGAATATCATGCATGAGGAATTGCAGTCTTTGCGCTCTGAGAATGAGAGACTGCGCTATGAAATGAATATCATACAGAGTCGGCAGAAAGAGGCCTTTACTGCTATAGATCGTAAGATTATGCAACTGAGTAATGGAGACAATGCCTCATTCAGATCATCTCAGGTTATTTCTGGTGAGGGAATTATTAATGACGAGCAAATGGATAATCTTAATGCATCTGATGTATCGTCACAGAGTGCTCATGGGCAATCTCAAGCTCAGATAGAGAGTTCACATTCACTCGCAGACACATCTTTAAGCGATCAAGCACAACTCACGGGTGCCGAAAAAGGTAACAATGAAGCAGATCATACACAGGCAGTGTTATCCCAAAGTGTGACGATTTCTGAGGTTGATATGAAGTCCGCTTTGTCAGCCTATCGTGATGCCTTCGTGTTGTTAAAGCAAAATCAACATGAACAAGCAATTTTGGCGTTTCAGGAGTTTCTTGTAAGTTATCCAAATACTAAATACTCAGCTAATGCTCAATATTGGCTCGGTGAAGCTAACTATGTGGCTAAACGTTATGATATTGCCCTGGAAGAATTTCAGAAAGTCTTAGATATTTATCCTGACAGCAGCAAAATTCCAGATGCTCGTCTTAAAATCGGTTACACTCAATATGAACTCGAGCAGTGGTCAGAGGCTCGCTCAACGTTAGGACGACTTCGCGCGCAACTACCTGACACCAAAGTCGCCGGCCTAGCGCAACAACGTTTAGAACGAATGGATCGAGAAGGTCATTAGCCCATACGCGCTTCTTAGATAGTTATAAATCATCAGTGCACATAGTATAAAAAATGGTTGAGATTGATCGCGCCCAGAAGTTACGTATAACTGAGATTTTTTATTCCCTTCAGGGTGAAGCTTTAACGAGTGGTTGTCCTACTGTATTTATTCGACTCACTGGTTGCCCCCTTCGTTGTCGTTATTGTGATACAGACTATGCTTTTAGCGGCGGTGAATGGATGACTTTTGATACTATACAAGCCCATGTCTCTCAATATGAAACTCGTTACATCACGGTAACGGGAGGTGAACCACTTGCACAACCAGCTTGTCATGATTTGCTCACCATATTATGTGATCGGGGTTACATTGTTTCGCTTGAAACCAGTGGTGCAATTGACATTCAAAATGTAGATGATCGTGTTGTTAAAGTAATGGATCTAAAGACTCCTGCGTCAGGTGAAGAGTGTAAAAATCTTTGGTCAAATCTCAAGCACATAAAAGCAAATGATCAAATAAAATTCGTCATTTGCAATCGGGATGACTATGTATGGAGTCGCCAATGTGTAACTCAACATCAATTGGATAAATTATGCGAGGTGTTATTTTCACCTAGTAATGATCAGCTAGCTGCTGCTCAGCTCGCCCAATGGATTCTTGATGATCAACTCAATGTTCGCTTTCAAATTCAATTACATAAGATCCTATGGGGCAATCAAGTTGGAAAATAACGATGTCTGCTAAAAGAGCCGTAGTGTTGTTATCTGGGGGGTTAGATTCGTCTACACTTCTTGCTATAGCTCATCAACAAGGATACAAATGTTCTGCACTGAGCTTTCGCTACGGACAGCGCCATAGTGCTGAATTACAAGCTGCTCAGAAAATAGCAGGGTGCTATCCGATTGACAGCCATAAAATATTTGATCTTGATTTGAGCTTTTTTGATACCTCCGCTTTAACTAATCCTGAAATCGCTGTACCAACAGATCAGGCTGATGGCATACCAGTCACTTATGTCCCTGCTAGGAACACTATTTTCTTGTCTATTGCGCTAGGATGGGCGGAAGTAATACAAGCACATAATATATTTATTGGGATTAATGCCGTTGATTACTCTGGTTATCCAGATTGTCGTGGGGAGTTTATTGATGCTTATCAATCGATGGCAAATTTGGCTACACAAGCGGGTGTTGAAGGACGAGGGGTGAAAATACACACGCCTTTACTCAATCTTTCAAAGGCAGAGATAATCCAACAGGGTAATCGACTGGGTGTAGATTATGCGCTGACTGTTTCTTGCTATCAGGCGACAGATGAAGGTTTAGCATGCGGTCAATGTGATTCTTGTCGATTGCGTGCTGAAGGCTTCGTCCAGGCAGGTATTAAAGATCCCACCTTATACATCAGATAACCAACTTGCCAAAAAAGCTACATAAGTTTAAAATAATATGCTAATATACTTGTAATGGATTAGTCGTATGTTCATGCGGCAATGCAAGGATTGCAAAATTTCCTATATCGCGAGAGGTTTGAGTTGAACTTTTTTGCGGTATTCAATGAAGTTTGGTTTAAGTTTAAGGATGATCGCATTGACAGGGACGTCAATTTTAAAGATTGCGCTGCTAATACTTCTAAACTTCATCATCGCTGTTATAATTCACCCTCCGCTATAAAAGAATAAATTCCTATGTCTGATTTATCAAATATTCAATACATTTCTTTGTTGGGTTTTTTCCTGGCTATCATTTTTGGTTTTGTCGCTGCTAAGACGAACTTTTGCACAATGGGAGCTGTCAGTGATTTAGTCAATATTGGTTCTAAAGGTCGATTAGGTGCCTGGTTCTTTGCTGCGGGTGTGGCAATATTGGGTGCTCAATATTTATCCTTGCAAGATATGGTGGCTCTTAATGACACTATGTATTTATCAACAAATTTCGCTCTTATTGGATATATATTGGGAGGCTTTTTATTCGGTATTGGCATGACGCTTGGTGCCGGGTGCGGTCAAAGAAACTTAGTACGAGTTGGTGGTGGTAATCTAAAGTCTGTTGTCGTAGTTATTATTATGGGCATTACAGCCTATATGACCATGCGTGGTCTGCTTGCTGTTGTACGTATTGAAGTGATTGAACAGGGCAACGTTAATCTTGCTGATATGGGAATGGAAACTCAGAGCTTAGCCCAGCTAGTAAGTGCAGTATTTGGAATACAACATGGATACAGCTTGCAGTTAGCTATGGCCTTGTTGGTGGGTTTGGGCTTGATGCTTTACGCGCTTAAGCAAGAAGAATTTAGAACTAGTTTTGATAATGTTTTAGCCGGTGTTGTTATCGGGTCTAGTGTAGTCGCCGCTTGGTATATAACAGGTGTTGTAGGCTATGATGATTTTGATCCTATTGCACCACAGGGACTGACATTTGTCGGTCCAACAGGAAACACGGTCAGTTATTTGATGACTTTCACGGGGGCTGAGATCAATTTTGGTATTGCTGTAACTTTTGGCATGATTCTGGGTTCATTTGCTTATGCGATAAGCACAGGTAACTTTCGCATTGAAACCTTCAATAGTAAGGGTGAAATGCAGGCACAGATGATAGGTGCGGTGCTGATGGGCTTTGGAGGTGTAATTTCATTTGGTTGTACTATTGGGCAAGGGGTTAGTGGCTTATCAACTTTAGCGATGGGCTCTTTTATAACACTTGCCATGATATTTTTCGGTAGTGCTTTAACTATGAAAGTACAATATCAAATGATGGATGAAGAACCTTTCATGAAAGCAGTAACTAGCAGTGCTGCTGAAATACTCAATCCGTTTAAAAAGGCGGAATAGGCTATAAATAATTGATAGCGGGGACTGTGCAAGCCCTCGCTAATCAGTATAATACCCGTCGCGTTAACTTGATCAGGTTTGCAATTCTATAAGTCGCGCAGATAAGCATCAATAGTAATTGAGAATATGGGCCGTTAGCTCAGTTGGTAGAGCAGTTGGCTTTTAACCAATTTGTCGTGCGTTCGAGTCGCACACGGCCCACCATATTCATTTTAAAATCAATCACTTACATGCGTTCTCTTTGTCTCTATTTTCTCACCTGTCTAACAGATTCTTACTTTGTCTGATAGATTTTGATCTTATAATGAGTTTGCGTGGTCTCTGGATCCGTGTGTCTAAGTAGATGTACGGCGGCTAAATCTATTTTCATATTCAAGTATTTTTCAGTTGTACGTAAAGAGTACAATATGATTAGATGTGGATAAATTTCACGTTTGTTTCGAGTCAAAAACATGCACTAATGTGACGTGATTAAGCTTTTAGCTGAATTTGTGTTTGAGAATTACATGAAGATAATTAATCGATTTATAGAACTGGATTTGTTGGAGCGGTTATTTCCAGTTTGTGCGCAGTGTCAGCATATGGGGTTTCCCCTGAATGTTCCCCAAATTACGCGTCGATTTGGTAACCAGCTATCAATAGTGGATTATCGGGCCAAATTAAAGTGTGTGAAATGCGGTAGCAAACAAGTGCATATAAATTTGGTCTCTAACATGGATCGCCCAGACTTAGATGTAAGCAGGCAGGTTTATTATTCCGACGATTTGAAATCAGTTGGTCAACTTAAACGATATGTTGGCACATTACCTTTTGTAGGTTATGTCGCTTGAGTAATTAGGGTGGGGTAATTAACCATTTCAATGGTTAATTATGCAGGTAAGACCAAAACGACTTACCTGCACGATTAGAAATGAGATTAATAGCTTAAAGAGATGCCAAGATTAATGTTACGTCCGGGAAGAGGGACGGCCTCTTTTTGTAAGGATGTATGTTGACGAGCACCATCATCTAACAGATTCTCGGCACGAATATAAAACTTCACATCAGTATTATCTAGTCGCAAAGTTCTAGATAATCTCGCATTCATCATAAAGTAGCTATCTGTATCAGTTTCCAGACGAGCTGTTTTTGTCTGTTTGCTGACGAAGATGTTATCGATTTCGGCATGCCACTGATCATACTGTGCACTTAATGTTAGGCCCAGTCTCGCAGGCGTGATGCGTGGTACGTTGCCGAGCCCATTATCAAACTTTGCTCGAACATAATCAGCAAACAGGCGTGCGTTATACTGAGTGGTTGTAGTTGAGAATAAATTAGTATTTAACTGTCCTTCAAGACCGTAGAAGTAGGCATCATTATTACTGTATACGCCATTTGTTAATTCTCCATTTTCTTCAAGCACACCATTTGCATCCACAAGGTCTGCAATACCGTCATTATTTTGGTCTGTGTTAGCGAGATATATATATTTGTCTATGTAGTTGTAGAAAGCATTTAGTTGCCAATCGAAATGCTGTGCTTGTCGATGAATCCCGAGATCAAAGTGGTAGGAGGTTTCATGATCTAGATCAATGTTTCCTGTTTCGTATGTGGCTGTTGCTAAGTGTGCGCCCTCAGCATAAAGCGCCGCATTATGTGGAGCTCTTTCAGACAATCCTGCGCTAAAACTTATTTCAGAGTCTTCATCAACGTAGTTAATGACTTTAATGGATAATGATGCTGTAGAAAAATCTTTATCACGTGCAGTTTCTGCATCATAGTCACTATGATCGTAGCGTGCTCCTAATTCAATATCCCATTTACTGTAGGTATTTTTGGTGATTGCAAATAGGCCGATACGATCTTCGTCCACTGGCTGAATAAAAGATTCTTCCCCTATAGATGAAAACTCTTTATCGATATAATGTAAGCCAAAAGCATTGTGCTGTTGCTCACTATAATGTTGAATAAACTCTAGTCGTGTGTCCCATGATTCATTATCAAAGGTGGTAGCTACTTCGCCTTGATCTCCTTCTAATTCATCATGCTTATAGTCATTAAATGTTGAGCGTAATAAAATTGACTCAATATTAGCAAAAGGTTGGAACCATTCAAGGTGAGCATCATAGCGCTTTTGCTTTTGATCAACTCTGACATTAGCTTCTTCATGTTCACCTCCTTCCTCATGATGTCCATGCCCCCCTGGTAGGCCATAATCAGAGTTCAGCTTACTGAAAGAGAGCCCGAACAGAAAATTCCCGTTGATGAAGCTGCCACCCATGGCATAGTGGTCTGTATCGACATCACTGTTGAGTAGTTTTCCCTTATTTTCTCGTTCATCTTCATCCGCATACCCTTTGATATCATAATCTTCACTGTTTCTTGTAAAAGCATCAAAATGCCAGCTGAGGTTGTCAATGCTACCATTCAGTTCCACAGCCGCAGTTTCAGCATTTGAAACTGTGGCATGATCGAGCTGCACGTCCAGATTTAGAGGCTGCTGGTAGAGAGTTTGTGGTATACGATGGTTGATGACATTAATTACACCGCCCACAGCGCCAGGTCCATAACGAAGTGTGGCAGGGCCACGCAGTATTTCTATGCTTTCGGCATTAATGGTTTCAATAGATACGGCATGATCGGCGCTAATGTCAGAAACATCCGCAACATCAGCGCCGTTTTCCATCAGTAATATGCGCTGATTATTTTGACCACGAATAATCGGTCGACTGGTGCCCGGGGCATAATAGCTAGAACTGATGCCCGGTTCATAATTAATGGCTTCACCTAGAGTAGTAGTATTTTTCTTTTGAATATCTTCACGGTTTAATATTTTTACTGGAGTTGAATAACTACTATTAGAGTGATTATTAAATATATCGGATTCGATGATCAGTGGATCGAGTTTTGACTCCGCCATACTCATTTGCGCGCTTAGCAACGCGACGATGGTTAGAGTGTATTTGATAATATGCATTGATTAGCTCTCCATGGACACAAAAATAAGCCTAATGATTGACAAATAGTCTCTGGATTGGGCTGATTATATAAGTGGTATGTGATTGATGCTTTGTATATTTGTTATGTTATAAAGTAACAACACTATATCAGAGTCATTGCTTTATTTGAACAATAAAATGACGAATTAGAATGTTGTTATATGGGGAGGAATGAGCGGTAGTGCGGGTGAGCTAAAACAAAGTTAGTGGTTACTGAAATTCGGGGTAATATGAAGATTCGTGGATGTATTGATGAAAATAGTGTTGGTGCTTTATAAAGCGGTGCAATATTTCAAATAGATGGAAATATTGCACCATTGAAGTGTGTAAACATTATTTCTATTGGGTTTAATTCTTCATCATGTTATTTCGCTTTGATTGTAGCCTCACCCGTTCCAGTTTCGCCAAGATTATCTGTCCATGTCAGGACGATACTATCACCTGCTGCTCCACCTTTGATTTGAAATGAAAGGTATGGATTCTTGGATATCCCCGTGCCCCAGTGAGTATTCATTACAACTTCACCGTTTAAGGTGACTTGTACTTCTTTAATGAAATGGGCAGGTATCAACTCTCCAGTTTCTTTATTTTTACGAGAGCCGGTCTCCATTGGATGAGTCATGATAGCCTTAATGGTTGTCACTCCATCTTTTAGCGTTGCACGGATTTTTACTTTCTTGCTCATTTTTTGTCCTTATTCTTTTATGTGTATCTGATGTTAACCGCAACCACCCGCAGTAACTTTAACGTTTTGTCTTGCCATGTAATGACCTTCAGGAGATTTAACAACTGCGATCAAGTCAGATGTTTCTCTCATTTTTACGCGTAAGGAAACTGAAGAAGCAAGTTTATCATTGAGATAAAAGGTGGTGATGAATGGACGTGGATTTTTTTCTACAAAAACGCTAATTGATTCTGCACCTTCTAGATCTGTGGAGATATCGATGGGTACAGAAGCCCCATTATCAGCAATTTGTGGTGCGTCGATAGTCACATGACCTTCGTTGACAGAAGCTCCTTCTGTAACAAGGCTAAATGCTTCGTCAAAAGCTTTGGTTTCAAATGGAGCGCTTGGCCATTGAGCAAATACCGTTCCGGTGATGGATGTAATTGCTGCACTTATGGCACTGAGTGAACTATATTTTAGTAGGGTTCTTCGGGTAAATTTCATGATAATCCAAGTAGTTTTGATTGAAAGTTAAATTGTTATTCCATTATTGATTGGTATTTTATCTAAATTTTATCGGCTTTGTCAGGCTTGTAGTATTTAAGCAAACAACTTGTCCGATTTTTATTGTCTCACTGCTGATGTTGCCTTTGTAAATCTCTAATTTTCTGTTTTTTAGCTTCAATTCTTGCTTTGCTATGTTCATCAATACCTATTTGACGCTGTGCAAGGATCAATTGTTCCATAGCTGAGTTAAATCGAGCATGCATTAGGTCATAATTGGATAGGGCTTCATGGCTTCTCCATGGCATTCCTGCGCCATCTGCTGCTCTAGCACGAAGATGTTCTAGGCCAGGATTGCTAGTTACAGTGCTTTCTAATGAGTCTATTTTTTCAAGCGCAAATCGATAGTCTTTCTTATTCATCAACGCAGTTGCAAGGTAAAAAATGACAGCCTCATTGAGTGGATACAGTTGATCTAGGGAAGTTAGAATTGTGATCGCTGCATCATTATTACCCAGTACAATATTGGCTTGAGCTATAGCAATTTGTACTGGAAATTGTTCGTCGATACTCGGTTTGATTTTTTTCAGACTACTAATAGCCGCTCTGCCATTGCCAAGCCTGCTCTGTGCCAGTCCATATATATAATAATTAATATTAGTAGGTCGATCTTTAATAAGCTTTTTATACTTTTTTGTAAGTTCTTTCGGGTCAGTCGCGACAGCAATGATTCGTGCGCGAGCATACTCATATTGCATGGTGGTTTCATGGTAATGACGGTGTTTATGCTGCTCTGCACGTGTTCTAGATTCGCTGACTCGGTCAAGAGTTAATGGATGACTGCGAAGAAATTCTGGCACGCGGTTTTGATTGACCAGAGAATGGTTATGAAGGCGTTCAAAAAAATGTGGCATTCCATAGGGATCAAGGCCTGCGTTGACCAATAATGCCATGCCAATCCTATCTGCCTCATGCTCGAATGTTCGACTATAAGCCAATGCATTTTCTTGAATCTGAGTATTGGTGATTGTGGCTGCAGCCATTCCTGCATCAGGTGACCCATACACCGTTGCCAAAACAGAGCCGAGCAACGCTAATGTGTTCATTACACTTAGTTTTTGTTGGCGTGAAAAACGACGTGCGATGTGTCTTTGTGAAACGTGTGAAATTTCATGGGCTATTACGCTGGCTAGCTCTGATTCTGTTTGAGTGAGCACAAATAATCCACTATTAATGGCGACAATCCCTCCCGGCATTGCGAAAGCATTAATACGCGGATCGAATACTAATATGAAATAATAAGGAAAATCTGAATTCAAACCAGCAGAAATTAAGCGTGTTCCGAGTGACTGTAAGTAACTACGAAGCTCTGGATCAGTGGAAATGGGTAAACGTTGATTGACTTGAGCTATGACAATCTTACCCAGCTCTGCTTCTTGATTGATGCTCAAAACTTGGCTTGCAGGGTCGCCTATATCAGGAAGTATAATCTCATTTCCTTGAATTGCTCTGGCGCTCAGTGTCACTGAGAGTAGGCATATGGCAAGGCTGAATGAGAGATTAAACTTCAAGAGACTCCTTTTGCAATCTTTTGGTCTTTGAATGGGGTGTATTTACATCAAAGTTTATTTTAACTCGGTGAGTGCTGACAAATATTGAGTGAACGCCATATTTTACCGATTTAAGATGTAGAAACTACCACATTTGCATGCATGTTATGACCATAAAAGGCCTATTAAATTCCCGTTTGGTGGTGTAACAGCATAAGTCATCAACCAATGTGTAGCTTGACTATGACAGGCCTGATAATCATAATATCATCCTTTTCTAATATACAGGCAACGCTCATAGTCGGTTATGTAAGTTAGAAACCAATCACATTTGGTTGGATGGTTTTCACAACACATTTTAAAAAGTTTGGACTAATTGGAGGTTCTGTCTATGGCAGATTTTGATCAAGAATTGGATGCTTGTGGTTTAAATTGCCCCTTGCCAATATTAAGAGCAAAGAAATCTTTGGCAGGTATTGATAGTGGTCAAGTGTTACACATTATCGCTACTGATCCCGGTGCAGTGAAAGATTTTGAAGCGTTTGCTAAGCAAACAGGGAATGAGTTACTAGAAACATCAGAAGATGGTGATAAGTTTCACTTCTACGTCAAGAAAAAATAGATCACCAAAAGATGCCAAATTTAGATGATCCGTGGGCTGATGCCTGCGGATTTTTTTTATCTTAATAATTCTATTTTATACGTTCTTGAGCGTGTATTATTGCGCTTCAAGACAGCCTTATGCTGAGTATGAGCCAGAAGAATAGGCATTACACACAATTCTAGGAACTTAGATAGTTTATGCGTCATATCATCTCCATATTGTTGGAAAACGAAGCAGGAGCATTATCACGAGTCTCTGGGCTATTTTCTGCGCGTGCATACAATATTGAATCGCTGACTGTAGCACCTACAGATGATGACAGTATTTCTAGGATTACCGTGGTAGCTTACGGCGAAGACTCGGTAGTAGAGCAGATTTTAAAGCAGTTAAATAAGTTGGTTGATGTTATACAATTGGCTAATTTAACCAAGGATAAGCATTTTGAGCGCGAAGTTATGCTCATTAAGGTATCTCCTAAAGCCTCTCAACAAAGTGAACTTTCGGCTGTTATTAAAGCCATTCGAGCGCGAGAGCTGGCAGTTGATGACCATGTGATGATATTAGAGTTAATGGATACTTGCTCTAGATTGAATGAGGCGATGGAAAAACTTAGCGCTTTCAATGTCATCGAAGTTGTTCGCTCGGGTGCTGTTGGAATAAGCAGTGGCGCTGCAGCATTAAAAATTTAATATATACACAAAGCAAACACTATCTAAGTTACAGGAGCTGGTATGAATATTTATTACGATAAAGACGCAGATCTTTCAATTATTAAAAATAAAAAAGTCGCCATTATTGGCTATGGTTCGCAAGGACATGCTCATGCGAATAATTTGAAAGAATCTGGTGTGTCAGTGATTGTAGGATTGCGTGACGGTTCATCATCAGCTGTCAAGGCACAATCTGCTGGTTTAGAGGTGCAATCAATTGAAGATGCTGTGAGAAATGCTGACTTAATAATGGTACTGGCGCCAGACGAAAATCAAGCGGCTCTATATTCTGACCAAATACTGCCAAATATCAAAACAGGTGCAACTATGGCCTTTGCTCATGGCTTTAACATTCACTTTGAGCAGATTGAGCCGCGTGCAGATTTAGATGTGATTATGATTGCACCTAAGGGTCCAGGTCATTTGGTGCGCTCAACTTATACCCAAGGTGGTGGTGTTCCTACGCTTATTGCGGTTTATCAAGATGCTTCGGGTCAAGCTAAACAAACAGCGCTTTCATATGCTTCTGCCAATGGTGGTGGTCGTGCAGGTATTATTGAAACCACATTTCGTGAGGAGACCGAGACTGACTTATTTGGTGAACAGGCTGTGTTATGTGGAGGAGCAACCTCTTTGGTGCAAGCAGGTTTTGAAACTCTAGTTGAGGCTGGTTATGCGCCAGAAATGGCTTACTTTGAATGCTTGCATGAGCTTAAATTGATTGTTGATCTTATGTATGAAGGTGGAACAGCCAACATGCGCTACTCAATTTCAAATACTGCTGAATATGGTGATCTTACTCGTGGGCCTAGAGTTGTTACCGATGAGACTAAAGCAGAGATGCGTAAGATACTTGATGAGATTCAGTCAGGTCAGTTTGCCAAAGAATTTATTTTGGAAAACCAAGCTGGAGCGGCAACATTGAAAGCGATGCGTCGACGTGGACGTGAACATCAAATCGAAGAAGTAGGCGGAAGACTTCGAAGTATGATGTCATGGATACAATCAAATCAATTGGTGGATAAGGATAAGAACTAAGTACATCATATAATACAAAATATTAGCTTAGGTCTGGCTCAATGATTTGTGAGATTCCTAAGTCAGTATATTCCATCAAAGCCATGCAAATTTTGCGTGGCTTTGTTATTTGTACTCCTTGTTATTTTTAGTGCTCTTTTCAAATCATGTTGCCCGTTGCTAGAGAATTTCAAACCTTAGTGATTATTTTCACGCTTGTGAGCATCGGTTTGAGTGGTGTTGAAATATTCGATCACGTTTGGATATGGTCACTGTGGATAATTGTGATCTTTTTTGTAAGAGATTTTCGTCGTCGAACACCTGCTGATCCATTGGCTAATATAAGTCCTATTGATGGACGCATTGTAAATATAGAAAACGACTTTGATCCTCACCTTCAACGTCAATCTATTATCTATACTATTCGGCAATCCATGATAGGTGAATTTAACTTACATAGTCCTGCCGAGGGAAAGTTGAGAGAATTATGGGTGAAGAAACCGCAGCATGGTAAAACACTTAGTTTTTGGATAGAGACTGATGGACACGATCAAATAGTGCTTGAAATTAACCTACAATCAGTTATACAACATGTCAGCACTCATACTCATCCAGGTGAGCGCATTGGTCAGGGTGAGCGTTTAGGTTTTACTGCCATTGCTTGCTTAATTCGGGTTTATTTACCTGTTAGTGTAAAGCGAGTAGGGTGTGTAGGTGATAAAGTGATTGCAGGTCAGGATACATTGGCTAATTTTACCCATTGAGTGCATTTTGTGAGCAAAAACATCTCTCCCCAAAAAGGCATCTATTTATTGCCAAATCTTTTAACGACGGGCGCATTGTTTGCTGGTTTCTACGCTATTGTTTCAGCTACTTTAGATCGTTTTGAAGCCGCAGCCATTGCTTTATTTGTTGCTATGATATTGGATGGATTGGATGGGCGTGTCGCTCGCATGACAAATACCACAAGTAATTTTGGGAAAGAGTATGACAGCCTAGCGGATATGGTCTCATTTGGCTTGGCGCCAGCTTTAGTGATGTTTGAGTGGTCGTTGCAGTATGCAGAATACTCTATTTGGTGGCTGCAAAAACTTGGTTGGTTAGCGGCTTTTTTTTACACTGCAACGGCAGCTTTACGGTTGGCGCGATTTAACTCACGTTCAGTGGAGCAAAAAAAATATTTCCAAGGTTTGCCAAGTCCTGCCGCTGCAGGGCTGTTGATGGGATATGTGTGGGTTTGTTATGACACAGACTGGTCAGGCCAGAGTTTATGGATGCTGTCTTTTATACTGACATTGGCAGCCGGTAGCTTAATGGTATGTAATCTCAGTTACTATAGTTTTAAAGAACTGGATTTGCGTAATAAAATTCCTTTTGTTGCTCTGCTGGCTATTGTTGGCGTGTTTATCGTTGCCTCACTTGATCCACCAAAATTGATGTTTGCCGTCTTTGTTTTATATGCATTGTCGGCTCCGGTGACTTATTTGTTGCGGATTGTGCGTAAGCGTGGGCGTAGTGTTCAAAAATCTGATGAAATTCCACCACCATAGTGCATAATTTACAGTTTGATTTATTGATAAACTTGAGTTGTCAAATGATTCAAGATTCGGCTATGATGTAATACATGGACTATCACTCACATATTACTTGTCAGCTAAGCTATGTCGCGCTCGCGAATCAGCTTGTATGTGAGAGTGCCCTCAATCTGCTGCCGCGTTAGCGGCCTTCATTGTCCTGGCGAGGCAAAACGCATACATCTTTCAATCATCTACACCAACTGTTTATGCCTGTAGGATAGGTGGCGTAGGTATTGGATTAAATAACGGTGTGAAGGAATCTCTGTCATATTTATTCTATAATTAACCAACATGATCTAAGCTATTCTGAGTCATGCGGTAAGTTTAAGATTGGAGTGCTGAAATGGGTGCAAGTGATAAATTAATTATTTTTGATACAACATTGCGTGATGGTGAGCAAAGTCCTGGGGCATCAATGACCAAGGACGAAAAGTTGCATATTGCTAAAGCCTTGGAGCGCATGAAAGTTGACGTTATTGAGGCTGGATTTCCAATTGCTAGTCCTGGTGACTTTGAATCTGTAAAAGCTGTGGCGGCAGCAATTAAGGACAGTACGGTGTGTGGTCTAGCAAGGGCTCTACAGCGTGATATTGAACGCGCTGGTGAAGCGCTCAAGCCTGCACAATCGAGTCGCATTCATACATTCATAGCGACTTCCCCTATTCATATGCAGCAAAAACTACGTATGCAACCGGATGATGTTGTGACTCAAGCTATCACGGCTGTTAAACAGGCGCGTCAATATACCGATGATGTGGAATTCTCTCCGGAAGATGCAGGACGATCTGAATTGGATTTTCTATGTCGCATCATAGAACAAGTGATCGATGCAGGCGCACGTACTATCAATATTCCAGACACTGTGGGTTATAACATTCCTCAGCAGTTTGGAGAATTGATAAAAAACTTAATAGAGCGGATTCCAAACTCTGATAAGGCAGTGTTTTCTGTCCATTGTCATAATGATTTAGGGCTAGCAGTGGCTAATTCCTTAGCCGCAGTATTAAATGGTGCGCGCCAAGTCGAGTGCACCATTAACGGCTTAGGTGAGCGCGCAGGTAATGCATCACTGGAAGAGGTTGTGATGACAGTAAGAACACGTCAGGACGTATTTAGCTGTGATACTCAACTCGATACAACACAAATCGTGCCTGCTTCACGTATGGTCTCAACAATTACAGGTTTTCCGGTTCAGCCTAATAAAGCTATCGTGGGAGCCAATGCCTTTGCTCATGAGTCAGGCATTCATCAAGACGGAGTGCTGAAGGCGCGAGAAACCTATGAAATTATGCGTGCAGAAGATGTTGGTTGGTCTGCAAACAAAATTGTTCTTGGTAAGCACTCTGGTCGTAATGCGTTTAAAACACGCTTATGTGAATTAGGAGTGGAGTTTGAGAGTGACATTGATTTGAATAGAGCTTTTAAGATGTTTAAAGATTTGGCTGATAAGAAGCATGAAATATTTGATGAAGATCTCATTGCATTAGTCGCGGATGATGAGCATCAACCAGATGAGCATATTAAATTAGTGTCTCTGAATGTTGCTTCTAGTACAGAGCAATCACCACAGGCGGAAATTATATTACTAATGAATGGTAAAGAACACAAAGCTAATGCTAGTGGTGGTGGGCCAGTAGATGCAGCATTTTGTGCCATAGAGAAAATAGTAGATAGCCAGATTAATCTTCAACTCTACTCAGTGAATAGTATTACCAGTGGTACAGATGCTCAAGGTGAGGTGACGGTGCGATTTGAAAAAGATGGCAACATTGTCAATGGACATGGTGCTGATACAGATATTGTGATTGCGTCTGCAAAAGCTTACTTAAACGCACTTAATAAAATCCACTTCTCGACAAACCGACAACATCCACAGCTGAGTCAGGTGTAGTGTGAATCGTAACGCCTATTTGCAGGCTCTAGGGATAACGCCATGGCGGTTACGTGATCCAACGCCTGATAATTTATCTGAGTTGCCGGTAGATACAAAGCAGAGTGGAGAAGTTGGTAATGTAAAAGATGCTACAGCATCTGAAGCTAGTCAATTTACGCAGACTAATCGAACACATTCTGAATTGACCGTAGATAATGAGACACTAAAGCAGTCTGAGACATTTGTTGCGTCTCAACAGATTGATACAAGCGAGCTAAGCAAGATGGATCTCATGGCTTTGCGCGCGACAGTCAATGTTTGCACGCTATGCGAAATTCACCAGACGCGCAAACAAACGGTGTTTGGTGAAGGCCATCATAAAGCGGATTGGTTCATTGTCACAGAAGCACCAAGTGCAGATGAGGAGCGTGAGGGTAAAGCTTTTGTTGGGCCATCAGGTGTGTTGTTGACTCAGATGTTAAGAGCGATAGGTTTGACCAGAGAAGAGGTCTTTATCACAAACATTATCAAATGTCGTACGCTTAATAATCGTGATCCGCTCAGCGAGGAAATTCATGCTTGTGGTCATTATTTGCAACGTCAGATTGAATATGTGGGGCCAAAAATTATATTGTGTTTAGGTCGTGTGGCGGCGCACGCTTTGCTAGAAACAGATGTACCGGTAAGTAAAATTCGTGGTCAAACCTACACTTATGAAAAGTATGCTGACATTCCTTTGATGGTGACATATCATCCAGCTTATTTGTTGCGGAGTCCAAAAGAGAAAATTAAGGTTTGGGAAGATTTAAAATTAGCGCGATCTACCTTTATGTCAGTGTCTTAAAATTCAAAGCAAACTTAAATCCTAATGAAATCTGCTAATCATCCATCGTCATGTGTCTATCGTAATATGTGCGAAGAAGATATAGAGCATGTAATGGCGATAGAGAATGTTGCTTATCAGTTTCCTTGGACGGAGAAAATATTTGTTGACTGTATTAATGCCGGTTACCATTGTTGGGTAGTTGAGCAGAGACAACATATCGTAGGGTATGTTGTTTTTATCACTGCGGTTGGGGAGTGTCATTTGTTAAACATATGTATTGATCCGCGCTCACAAGGTTGTGGTTTAGGGCGAGAGTTGCTTCTTAAAGTGTTAGAGTCTGTGGTCTTGAGCAATGTGAAATGCATATTCCTGGAGGTGCGCCCGTCAAACAGTTATGCAATTCAGCTTTATGAGTCTTTGGGTTTTAATGAAGTTGGTATACGACAAAAATATTATCCTACAAAACACGGTCGCGAGGATGCGATTATTTTCGCTAAAGAACTGTAATTAAGTATTTTATATATTATATTTTTTAAAAAATTAAGGACTTGTTAAATTTAATGAGTGAACATTTAGCTCAAACTCAGCGTCGTCGAACTTTTGCGATCATTTCACATCCCGATGCAGGTAAAACAACGATTACTGAAAAGTTATTGTTATATGGTGGCGCCATACAACAGGCAGGGACAGTGAAAGGCCGTAAAGCAGCACGTCATGCAACATCTGACTGGATGGCGCTAGAGCAACAACGTGGTATCTCAGTGACAAGTTCTGTTATGCAATTTATCTACAACGACTGCGTTATCAATCTGTTAGATACTCCCGGACATGAAGACTTCTCAGAAGATACATACAGAACACTTACCGCCGTAGATTCTGCTTTGATGGTGATCGACTGTGCTAAAGGTGTTGAAGACCGAACCATCAAATTGATGGAAGTATGTCGATTGCGTGATACACCGATAGTCACTTTTATTAATAAGCTTGATCGGGAAGGGCGAGAACCTATTGAACTTATAGATGAAGTTGAGTCTGTATTAAACATTAAATGTGCCCCGATTACTTGGCCAATAGGAATGGGTAAGTCACTTAAAGGGGTTTATCATTTGCTCGACAATTCCGTGCATTTGTTTGGAGCTACACATGGTGGAAAAAAACTTGATGGCGAGGTCATTAAAGGAATAGATAATACAAGATTAGATGAGATATTAGATGATGCACAATCCTTTCGAGATGAAATTGAACTAGTGATTGGTGCTAGTCACGAATATCAGCATGATGAATTTTTAGCAGGACGTCTGACACCAGTATTTTTTGGATCAGCAATAAATAATTTTGGTGTTCAAGAATTATTGGATAAGTTTGTTGATTACGCTCCTGCTCCTCAGGCGCGAAATACTCTGAATCGTATAGTTGATGCTGAGGAAGAACAGTTTTCAGGGTTTGTGTTTAAGATTCAAGCTAATATGGATCCAAATCATCGTGATCGTATTGCTTTTATGCGCGTGTGCTCAGGTAGTTTTGAAAAAGGCAGTAAGCTGAAACATGTTCGTTTGCAACGTGATGTCAAAATATCTGATGCATTGACCTTTTTTGCAGCTGAACGTGGGCATGTTGAAAAGGCTTACCCAGGTGACATTATAGGGCTGCATAATCATGGTACTATACGCATTGGTGATACTTTCTCTAGTAAAGAAGATTTAGTATTTACGGGTATTCCTAATTTTGCGCCAGAATTGTTTAGGCGAGCTCAATTAATGGATCCACTCAAAACCAAGGCGTTATTGAAAGGCCTCATGCAATTATGTGAAGAGGGTGCGACTCAGTTATTCCGACCGATGATTGGGAATGACTTGATTTTAGGCGCGGTTGGTGTGCTTCAGTTTGATGTTGTTGCTCATCGTCTTAAAGAAGAATATAACGTGGAATGTCAGTTTGAAGGTGTCAGTGTGCATACAGCGCGTTGGTTGTATTCAGATAATCCTGAGCAAATAGAAAAATTCATACAAAAAACTTCTGCAGGCGCAGCACTCGACCACGCGGGTGAGCTTGTATACATGGCGTCATCACGTGTGAACTTAGATATGACAATAGATAAATGGCCAGATATTGAGTTTAGAAGTACTCGTGAGCAAGTTTATAATTAATGTAAGGAAACCTAATGAGTGATCAGAGACCAAGCTTATGGGAAGTGTTTAAGAGTGTGCTGGCTAGTTTTTTTGGTGTGCAGAAGGAAGAAATCCGTAAAAGAGACTTCACCTATGGTGAACCTAGTCAGTTCATTGTTATTGGACTAATACTTACTGTTGCGCTGATTGCTATACTATTTGCTATTGTTGAGGGCGTGCTTTATTTTGTTATGAAAGGATAGTGCGCGCACATATTTAATTTTGCCAATGTGACTTTCTACACATGCCCTGATATTCACAAAAACCACACGTTGTGTCATCGCCATTTGCGGGTAACGAGTTCTCTGCTTGAATTTCTCTATACAGTTGACTGATTCTGCTAATGTGTTGTTGTTTTAACTGTTCGAGTTTATCTCCATTGATAATAACTTTAGATTTAATTGTGTTGCGTTCACCAAGAGAAAGATACTCTACTTGAGAAACATTGGGTGTTAATAAAGCATAGAATGGAAGTTGCACAGTCTCACCACTTGTTACGCTTGTATCTGATGCGATAACACTGCCTGTTTTATAGTCAATCACGCTGAGATGATTATTATTTTGGTCAATCCTGTCAATTTGACCCTGCAAAATAATATTATTTTGCATTACATGTTCACACCATACTTCGCCTCTAAGTATTCGCCACTCTTGATGTCTTTGCAAACACCATGTGATGTAATGAGGAATAGTGGCCAGCCATTTTTGTAACCAACCTTGTACGCTTGTTGATGTGAAAGTTGTATTCTTGAATTGTTTATTACTGATCATTTCTAGAGCAGCGCATAACTGCTCATTTGTATGCTTTGAAAAGTCGTGAATAGTTTTTCCAAAATGGAATTCTTTTAAACAAGCATGAATGAGTTGCCCATAATCAGAGGCCTGCAGATCATCACTAATAGTTTGTGCTCTTAAGTCGAGAATATACTTAGCAAAAAATTGATATGGGCAGTCCAGTAAGCTTTGATATTTGGTCGATGAAAATTTTTCACTAAGAAGGTGTGTATTATCACTAACGCACGGTGGTTTTGAGGGCTTGCAATAAGATTTCTGTTTGCTTAGTTCTTGTTGATTTAATAACTTCTCTAAGGTTGAGTTAGCAATACTCACTTGATAGCAGTGCTGATTGAAATATTCAATCATGTCTACCCATGGACTGAGATTCTGCTGTTCGCCATTTTCTTCTGTTTCAGCACTCATCATCAATGATTGACTGGATTCCACTAACTGTCTGAAGCGGATAAAGTTGATTGCATTATCTTCACTCGATGTGGGTAACTTTAATTCATAACGAACTTTCTCATTAAAAAAAGTTTTTTGCGTTCTTAAATTTTGTAAGCGTTTTTCTTCAACTCCTGCTAGCACAACATGATCGAATTTTATGTTGTCTATATATTCGAAGCCACATACAGTAACATTTTCATTTGATATTTCAGGGATAAAATAATTTTTTTCAAATAAATGCTTTAACCACTGTCGCCACTCTATCCAGGTGATTCTTAATGTGCTGGCTTGAATAAAATTATTCGATTGCGTCAATATCTCGAGGAGTTGTATGCCGGCTGCATCATTAGAAAGTTGTTTTTTTATACCCAGATCTTTTACTAAATCTAACAAGCTTGTATTAAATTTTTGCAGATATTGTTCGCCTTTTAAACGTAGAGTCTGTAATTCTTGACTTGCATGAGCTAAATTTTCTAGACAAATTATCAATGAATTTTTGTTTGTTAAATCATCATTGCTTTGTATGTTGAAACACTCTTTTGCAAGTTGACGAAACGTTCCAAGTGTATCACTACTCAGATTGTTTCTGGTGCTTAAGAAATGTTTGAAAGTGTAGTATTCATTTAGGTAGTCTTCATCACGTGATAAAAAAGGTGAGCCCAGTAAAGTTAATAAGCTGGTTTTGCTGAAATTTCCATCAATTGCATCCAGTAAGATTTCAATGCAAGTCGCAGCGCTTGTGGTTGAAAAAGACCATCCCCCTAGGTCTTTGGGGAATATGCCATCTTCTTCTAGCACTGCCCGTATGCGTCTAATAAGTAATCGGTCATTGGCGACAATACCAATATTGCTTTTTCCTTCAAATAACCAGCACTTGACTTGTAGACAGACCGCGCGAACATGCACTTCCTTGTCACGGCAGGTAAAAAGAGAGAGTTTTTCGAATAAGAGGTTTTTGGGAAAATGCCGAGTTAATTCACTTACTCGTTCTGGAAGATTCTTTGACGCGTCAAATACTATATCTAATGGTGAATGGATCGTATCAGGTCTATCCAATGGTTTGAGCAAGTCGGTGTGAGGATGGTTTTGGCAGATAAGCGTTGATGTGAGTATGTTTGGATAGATGATTTGTAGAGTATTGTGTTGCTGAATATGGTGTAAAAATTTTAATTCACATGTGTGGAAACGATGTTGATGTATTACGTAATATATATTTTCTACGGCGGTCGGTAGTTGACTTAGTACATTTACATAATGCTCTAGTGGATCACAACTTCCGCGTGCCTGAATTTGTTCTCGATAGGCCAGCCATAAGTGATAAAGGATTTCACTCTCACGAGATATATGATGCATTGAGAGTTGATCAGAGCTAACTGAATTGCTCTCGTTTTTTGGATCAAACCTATAGCTAGCATTAAGGGCATGCTCTAAAGCCTCACGCCCTGATTCTAGAGGGACTTGTGCTAGGGTGCATTCGTTAAAGAGTTTGACCAATTCATTGGCCATGCTCCAGATGTTATGAGTATTGAAGAAATTACGATTTTCTCGCAAGGCCTCAACGAGGATAAGATTTTTTTCTGTCTCACTGATTATGCTTGATGATGTGTGATCTTGCTGCCATGCCCAATCATATAAAGTGATAATTTCTGGCAGTGTTATGGAATGTATATCACGTTTTTGTGCCTGTAAAATCAGCGTTTGCTGGAGAGGATGTATCTGACTGCGAGAACTGCACCAGATAGTGATCTTATTGAATGCTCTGGAATGCTGATCAAAATGATTATCAAGTATATGCTGAGCTAATATTTCTCCTGCATCATTATCATGGTGGATAAGATTGAAAGGGAGAGTGATGTTCAAGACTAAGCGTTTAGAGATTTGGTTAATAAATGCAATCAGCGATCAAGGTATTGACGTTTATCTTTTACTTCCTCCCACTCTGCGGCATCCTCTGGTGGGTCTTTGCGTACCGTCAACACTGGCCACTGAGCGGACAGTTCTTCATTGATTTCCAGGAAATCTGCTTGATCTTCAGGTAGATCATCTTCTGATAAAATAGCATCAACTGGACATTCAGGTTCGCACATTGCACAGTCAATACATTCTTCTGGATTGATAACTAGAAAGTTAGGCCCCTCATGAAAGCAGTCAACAGGACAGACTTCAACGCAGTCTGTGTATTTGCACTTGATGCATGATTCAGTTACCACAAAGGTCATAAGTACTCCAAGTTTTGGATTTCATAGTGAGATGACAATTATAACTAAAAGTGACAGCTTTTAGCATGTCTTAAGTAAAAATTGACAGATATTTGTGTATCTAGAGCATGAGGTTTCTCGATGGCTCATAGTGTGTCACCAGATGATCTTTTAACCAATCAATGTTGAGTTGATTATGTTGATCTAAGAGGGTCTGCATGTGATTCCAACCTTTTTGGTAGGCGCCTATGAATTCTTCATCATTACTCTCTTTCCATTTATCGGTTTGAGTTAATATTGCTGTGGATTCGCGTCGGAAAACTTCTTCAAAGGCAGCATCGGTCAAAAGGGCTTGTTGTTGGGTCTTCCTTAGTCCCAAGTGATTGGCATAGGCTTCACATATGCTGATCATGCTAGCAGTCACATATTTACTATCATGAAGTTCAACGGGCACTGTGCCGAGTTCATCTTTGAGAGGATCAAAACAATCTGAGAAGGTTTTTTGCAAAGTACTTTTGCAACGGCTGAATTTAAAATTAAACATATTGTATAGTGAGTTTATGAATTATCATCTAGCTTACACCAAGCACAACAAATAAAAAAATTATGATGCCTACATCCCTGGTGATATTTACAGATTTGGATGGATCATTGTTGGATCACTACGATTATAGTCATGCTCCAGCAGACGATATTTTGAAACGTTTGCAAACAGCTAATATCCCCGTGATTCCTTGCACGAGCAAAACACGTCTTGAATGTGAAAGTCTGCGTAAAGAGTTGGACAGTCATACCCCTTTTATTGTAGAAAATGGGGCTGCAATTTTGATTCCTGAAGCAGATATTGCACAGCCGCCAGAAGGCTGTCGTTTGGAAGGTCAGTTTTACATAAAAAATATGGTACCGGATAAAGCACATTGGTATCCTTTACTTGAAAGTCTTCGGATACATTTTGATGGGGAGTTTATTACTTTTAATCAGGTAGGTATCGATGGCGTTATGCAAATGACCGGGCTTGACCAAGAACAGGCTGAATTGGCATGCACGCGTGAGTATGGAGAGATACTTAAATGGTTAGGCTCGCCACAGAGGTATTTGCAATTTAAGCACGATGTGGAAGCTGGGGGTGGTCAGCTGTTGCATGGTGGTCGGTTTATTCATCTTACTGGAGATACCGACAAGGGACGTGCACTAAAATGGCTCATGACTTTTTATCAGCAGCAAACTATGCAACCGTTATTGAGTGTGGCTCTTGGAGATAGCCATAATGATGTAGCGATGTTAGAAAGTGCAGATTACGCAATATTAATACGTTCTCCAGCGCATGCGTTGCCAGAGATAGCTGAGCATGAATATCT
>Ga0181564_10000121_pt1 | contig 57897 bp, 58 predicted proteins | sample 011ome_24_FD_134512 | JGI IMG/M metagenome (GOLD analysis project Ga0181564, IMG submission 134512) | Coastal salt marsh microbial communities from the Groves Creek Marsh, Skidaway Island, Georgia - 011513CT metaG (megahit assembly) | ecosystem: Environmental > Aquatic > Marine > Intertidal... | reverse complement strand
TGCTGACGGAGATCAATCCGTATTAGAAAACCCTCAGTGGTTGAAAGACAATGCTCCCTTTACTGGGGAAGTTTTTTTAGGGCATTTGAGGTATGGAACTTATGGAGAAAACAGTATTGAGGCATGTCATCCGTTCTTGCGTCAAAACAACTGGATGACCAGAAACTTGGTTTTAGCGGGCAATTTTAACATGACCAATGTAGATGAACAATTTGATCTTTTATTATCCCTTGGTCAACATCCAAAAAAGAAGGCAGATACGGTTACGGTGCTCGAGAAAATCGGTCATTTTTTAGATGAAGAGAATGAAACGCTTTTTTCGAAGTACAAGCGGTTAGGTTATGAAAACATGGAGATTACCTCCATGATTTCTAAGAATATGGACATCAGAAATATCTTGGTTAGAGCAGCCGAGGACTTTGATGGTGGTTATGCTATGGCAGGAATGATAGGCAATGGCGATGCTTTTGTTTTGCGGGATCCGAATGGAATACGTCCGGCCTTCTATTATAAGGATGACGAAGTTGTTGTAGTAGCGAGTGAACGGCCTGTAATTCAGACTGCGTTCAATGTTTCTCACGAATTAGTGCACGAGATTGACCCTGGTCATGCCTTGATTATAAAGAAAAGTAGTGAAGTCAATATGGATATGATTCGCCAACCTGGAGAAAAGAAATCATGTTCGTTTGAGCGAATTTATTTTTCACGGGGAAGTGATTTAGACATCTATCGTGAGCGTTTGGAGTTGGGCAGGACCCTTGTTCCTCACATCTTGAAGAGCATTGGTTCAGACATGAAGAATTCGGTGTTTTCTTTTATACCGAATACTGCTGAGGTGTCCTATTACGGAATGCTGAAAGGATTGGAAGAAGTGCACAACGAAACCAAGTTGGATGCGATTGCTAAAATTGATGCTAAAGACAAAGAGGCGCTTCGCAAGATTTTGAACGAGCGTGTAAGGGCAGAAAAGGTTGCAATTAAAGATGCAAAGCTTAGAACATTCATTACCCAAGATAGCGATCGGAATGATTTGGTAGCGCATGTTTACGACATCACTTATGGCACTGTGCGAAAGGGAGTAGACAACTTAGTGGTCATTGATGACTCCATTGTGCGAGGGACAACGTTGAAGCAGAGCATCCTTCGAATTTTAGATCGTTTAGGGCCGAAGAAAATTGTAGTTGTTTCAAGTGCTCCTCAAATTAGATATCCTGATTGCTATGGTATTGATATGAGCTTATTGCAGGATTTTGTGGCATTTCAAGCGGCCATTGCATTGCTTAAAGAGCGTGGAAAAGGGCAGGTGATAAAGGACGTGTATGAATTGTGCTTAAACGAGTTAAAGACATCAAACAGCCACAACCAGCACAACCATGTTCAGAAGATCTACGAGCAATTCACCGATGAAGAAATTTCTGCAAAAATTGCTGAGCTTTTGAGGCCTGCGGATATAAATGCCGAGGTTGAAATTATCTATCAAACATTGGATGGCTTGCACAAAGCTTGCCCAGGTCATACAGGCGATTGGTACTTCAGTGGCAATTATCCAACCACTGGGGGGAATAGGGTCGTTAATAGAGCATTTGTAAATTACTTCGAGGGTAAGCGTGTTCGCGCATACTAAAGGCTGATTTCAGAGTATTTGATTTGCGTTTCGAAAGATTGGGCAAATCTTGACGTGCATTCAAGTCGAAATTATCTTACAATTCATCGATTAAAAGTTGTGTTTTAGGGAAAATTCAGAATAAAATTCTACTTTTTTCTCATTTCTCAGAATATTCAGGCAACTTTTTGCGCCGAACGCTTGTCTTGTTATCAGATTCGTTCTTTTCACCCCTTGAACATTAGTATTTAGGTTGACCCACTAACAATCTGTTTAACCTAAAAACTCTAATGTTATGAAAGCTTTAGCACCAGTATTTTTTGTTTTGATCCTCCTTTTGGCGTTGGTATCTGCAGTTTCAGCGCAGAATAAAATACACAACCCAGAGCTTCCAAAACACCTCGTATTTCAATGGCGTATTGAGACCCAGCAAATTCATGGCAGTTGGAGTAACGAAGATTTCTCTATTGCGCGAACCGAGGATAAACTAGTTGTTTATTATGGCGAGTACAGAAGTTTGGAAGATGCCTTGGCAAATGTTCCTAAGCTTCCAAAGTCAGTGAAGAAGTCGGATGTTTCTCTAGTTCCATTTTTTAATCAGCGAAGTATTTCTGCACAAGATGCATTCGTTCTCCTTGGAAATCATAATGATCGTGATGTGAGTGGAGACATATATGAAGAGGCAGTTTCTTTTTCAGTTTACTTTCAAACATTTGAAACGCCTCAGGGTCATCGATTGATCAATGAAATTGACGAAATCTTGAGTTTTGAAGTGATGCCTAACTATCACTATGCTTATTCAGCAGGGTTGTTTGGAAGCTTGGATCAAGCGGAAGAATATGCAAAGGTGCTCCAGCAAAAAGGATACCCATACGCAGAGGTCAACAAATACCTCAACGGCCAGAAAGTGGCCATGTTAGATGAATTTCAACTTTATGCTTATGTACAGTGGATCGACTGAGTCCCGATTGACTGAGAGACGATAGCCCTGACTAAATTCAGGGCTATTTTTTTTTGTAAATAGGTACGGTTGAGCAAGGTTCTCCAAACATCAGAGATTTGACTACTGGAATGAGTTTATTGGTAAGCTCAACATAGATTGTTTCAGGAATGGTTTCGTCACTGCAGCCTTTCACTATTACTCTTTGGTCAATGTAGTCCTCGGCATTTATGGTATCCAAAAATTTTCTCCAAAGGGCCAGTTCTAAGTCTACCTTTTGTCCAACCATTACCGTTTCGGAGTTATTTGAAAGGGCTGCAGAAAGGAGCATATATGCCCAAGTGGGAATTATCGCGTCAACACTTGAATAAATAAATACCTGTTTTGTGCGAAAAGTGGACCAGTCATGAGTGGCTACGAAGTCTCTAAAGTCTTTTTCCCTCAGAGCAAGACCTTGCCACAGCACAGCTTTCATATCGAAACCTACAACATTCCATTTGGGCTTTAGCTCTTCTAAGTCTAGCGTTATTAATCCGCTCTTGGCTACTTTATTTTCTATCGTATCCATCTAGATCATACCTAATTCAACCAACGCTTCTTCACTCATCATATCCTTATCCCAAGGTGGCTCCCATGTGAGTTCGATGGAGGCTGATTTAATGCCTTCAACGCCAGCTACTTTTTGCTCTACTTCTAGCGGTAAACTCTCAGCTACTGGGCAACTTGGAGACGTAAGTGTCATAAATATGGTGGCTTCGAACTCTTCGCTGATCTTGATTTCGTATATCAAACCAAGTTCATAGATGTCTACTGGAATCTCTGGATCGTAAACTGTTTTGAGCGCCTGTATAATAGACTCTTCAAGTTGTTTTTTTAATGCTGGTTCCATTTTCCTTAATCTGTTTTAGCCATGTGTGCAATGGCATATAACTTCATTTTTTTAATCATAGACGCAAGACCATTTGCCCGGTTCGGAGATAGATGTTCTTTCAGTCCGATTTCATCTACAAAATACAATTCGCTTTCTGCAATTTCTTTTGGTGTATGGTCAGAAAGAACTCTCACCATTAACCCAACCAAGCCTTTGGTAATGATTGCATCGCTGTCTGCTGTGAAAACCAGTCGATCGTCTTTTTGTTCTGCGTGCAGCCACACCCTGCTCTGACATCCCTTTACCAGATTATCTTCCGATTTTAGATGATCATTTATTGCAGGAAGATCCTTACCAAATTCGATGATGTGTTCATACTTTTCCATCCATTCAGAAAAGAAACTGAACTCTTCAATAATTTCATCTTGTATTTGATTGATCGATTGCAACATATCTATTTTAAAACTGCATTTTGAATTTTTTGTTCTATGGAAGTTGTGGAGTAGCCCTCCACAAATTGAAGTTGCTTGACTTTTCCTCCATTGGCCATCACCTCTTTTGCTCCCACAATTTGCTCTAAAGTGTAATCACCACCCTTTACTAAAACATCAGGATAGAGTGTTTCAATAAGTTTTAATGGCGTTGATTCATTGAATAATACCACGGCATCTACTGATTTAAGAGATGAAATGACAATCGATCGTGCTTTTTCATCATTGATAGGCCTGTGGTCGCCTTTGTTGAGGCTTTTCCCTGATGCGTCAGAATTAAGCCCAATAATTAGCTTGGAGCCTAGCGCTGCGGCTTCTTCTAGGTAGAGAATATGACCAGGATGAATGAGGTCGAAAACACCATTCGTGAAAACCACTGTTTCATTTTGATCTGCCCATTTTTTTCTCAGTGCAGATAGTTCATGCAACGAAAAAATACACGCATATGGATTATTGAGATTCATCAACAGCCAATTTACTATTTGCATTTAACAAAGGCATGATGAGCATTGAAATGAAACCTACTACGACAATCATTAGTGTTTGAACTGACCAAACAATCCAACCAAAAGCATAGCCCACATTTTCAGTAACACCATAAATTGAAAGAATGAGCATTATTGCAAGAGGGTAGGCTCCCAAGCCACCTTGAACGGCAACGATTGAAATGCCTCCTAAAACAAACGAAGCGAGCATGCCTCCAAAGGGTACAGTGGCAGTTTCAGGAAAGCTTTGAAACGACAATACAAACATCAAAATATAGCAAGCCCAGATTAAAAATGTGTGGAAGTAGAACTGAGCCTGACCTTTCATATTCTTAATCGTTGCAAAACCATCAATGAGTCCTCCAATTTTATCTTTGATATTAAGTGCGAACGGAAGTGTAGAGCGGGAAATGAATCGCCAAGAGACAATGAAAACCACGATTCCTAATACAGCTACAACTCCCAAAACAACAAAGGTTTGAACCTTTTCCTCCATTGGGCCAAAGGCGTCAAATAAGAATTCTTTTAGAATGCCGAATTGCATTATGATGGCAATAAAGATCAACAGTAGCAGAATGACAGCGTCTACTGCACGCTCAGCTATGACCGTTCCAAAAAGTTTTTCAAAGGGTTGCTTTTGATAGCGAGCCAATACTGCGCATCGCGTTACCTCACCGAGCCTTGGAAAAGCCAAGTTTGCCAGGTAGCCTATCATAACCGAGGCAAAGCGATTGGAAAGGTTAATGCGAATATCCAACGCTTCAAGGGGGTATTTCCAGCGATAGGCTCTGAATACATGGCTTAATACTGCAACAATCATTGAACCGAAAAGCCACCAATAATTGGCTCCTTTTACTGAATTCAGCATGTTTGCTTTGTCTTCTTCCGTGAGGTCTTTATAGATGAACCAGATCAGAAAAAATCCGAGTGCCAATGAGAAAAGCACTTGCAGTGCCGATTTCATTCGCTTCTTCAAGATATCAGGGAGTTTGTTTTTTCGTCAGGAAAAATGACAAATGGTTTGAACGTTTTTGCTTCTTCAAACTCCATTGAGGCATAAGAAATAATCAAGATTATATCACCCTTCATCACTTTTCTGGCCGCAGGACCATTCAAGCTAATGGCTCCAGAGTTTCGTGCGCCAGTGATGACGTACGTTTCAAAGCGCTCACCATTGTTGATGTTTACGATTTGAACTTTTTCGCCTTCAATCAAGTTGGCAGCCTCCATAAGGGCCTGATCGATTTCAATGCTTCCGATATAGTCCAAGTGACTATCGGTTACATGAACGCGATGAATCTTCGATTTTAATACCTCTATTCTCATTGGGCGGCAAAATTATAAATTAATCGAGGGTAAGATGGGGTAACATGTCTTTCCGATAACGCTCAGATCGGAAAGAAGGTGATGAATTCTTGAAAAATTAGATTACAAGACAGCTAAATGGATTTATTGTTCAGTGCGCGTTCCGCAATCATTGCAGTCTGTTCCATATTCACAATAATCGGTAAGAGAGTTCGGACCTCCATCATCACATTCTCCATCTGCTGGCCAGAAACACGTGTCATCGCAGATTTCTTCTTTGCAACTGCTTAGGCAAAGGATGAACATTGCTATGAAGAGTAAATTGTACTTCACAAATTATCTTTTAGGTGTTTTCACAACGCGCGTTCCGCAATCGGAGCAATCCGTACCGAATTTGCAATAGTCGCTTACTGATCCAGAGCCCCCATCGTCACATTCTCCGTCAAACTTAAATTGGCAAGAGTCTTCACAATATTCATTGGTGTTGAATTCTAGCACCTTTTCCTCTTCAGGATCATCGTCCTTTTTACAAGCCTCAGCAAATAGCAAAACGGCTAGTAAACCAACAAGAGAATATTTAAAACGGAAATTCATGTGTGCAAATATGAGGCTATTCACCTTATCTAAGACGCTCACTTTCAAGGAAGGTGAGGGCTTTCAAATAATTATAGCAACGAAATAGAACGAATAAAAAACCCCGAACACTTTGTTCAGGGTTTCAAGTGGAGAATATCGGAGTCGAACCGATGACCTCTTGCATGCCATGCAAGCGCTCTAGCCAGCTGAGCTAATCCCCCATTTCAGCGGCCAAATATACTATTAAACCGCTTTCTCGGTTTTAGATTATTATCCTTCTGCGAGTAATTTATCAATCAGGCTCACCACATCGTCTTTAAGTACTGAATTTGATGGAGGTATCATTTCGACCAGCTCACCCTTTTTGTTGAGGACATACTTCTGGAAATTCCATTTAACGTTGGAGTCCATTACTCCATTCTTTTCCTTTTGTGTTAAAAACTGGTAGAGTGGATGCATGTCATCTCCTTTTACAGAGATCTTGGAAAACATAGGGAAAGTAACGCCATAGTTTTTTTGACAAAACGATTTAATCTCTTCCTCCGATCCGGGTTCTTGTCCCATAAAATTGTTTGCTGGAAAGCCTAATATCACAAGACCAGCTTCTTTTTTATCATCGTATAATTTTTGAAGGTCTTCGTACTGAGGGGTGAGTCCACATTTGCTGGCCACGTTAACGATCATTACAACTTTACCCTCAAAAGTGCTCAGACTCACCTCGTCTCCATTGATATCCGGCATAGTAAATTGGTAGATGGTTTGATCAGTGCTTAAGAATGTCATGCTTAAGAGTGAAAGGGACATGAGTAGTGCTTTCATAATATTTTGTTTTCAGGTGTAACAAAGAAAGCGTGTTTTTGATCACTGTAATTGTATTACAACCCTAACATTTCGAAATCTGAAAGTCGTATTTTGGTTCTATGGGTAAGTCAGTGCTCTACAAATATCTTCGAGACTTCAGTCATTTGGTATTCCCTTTTAACTGTTATGGATGCAATGCTGCGTTGGACGAAGATGAGTTACCCATTTGCAAGGATTGTTTAGATCATTTTCCACGAACTTATTATTGGAGACAGCAAGAGAATAGTGTCGAAGAACTATTCTGGGGTAAAATAAAATTTGTTCGAGCATGTTCTTATTTGTTTTTTACCAAGGGTGGCATTGTGCAAGAATTGATGCATCAGCTTAAATACAATTCAAAACAGGAGGTAGGACATTTATTAGGAAAATATTTTGCTCAAGATTTATCGCCTGAGTGGTACTCTGATATTGATGTTGTAGTTCCGGTGCCTTTGCATAAGGATAAACTAAAGAAAAGAGGCTACAATCAGTGCGATTCCATCGCTTCCTCCATGGCTTTGGGTATGAATAAGTCTTTTCAATTGAATGCGATTGAAAGGGTAAGGGCAAATGAGAGCCAAACTAGAAAAGGTCGATACGAGCGATGGATAAATGTGAATGAGTTATTCACTGTGAGTCAGCCCCAGTATTTGGCAGGCAAACACGTTCTCCTTGTTGATGATGTGGTCACCACTGGGTCTACACTTGAAGCGTGTGCAAACGCTATTCTTTCATTGCCGAACACAAGCGTTTCGTTGGCAACAATAGCTTGCCCTAGTCCGGTTTAACTACACCAATGCCTGACTATATTTGCCGCTTGTCTGAAAGTATTCATATCGACCGTGATTTGACTAAAAATGCTCAGTATGAGCAGTTGATTCCTCAATTGGTTGCATTAATAGATGTGGAGTCAAACGCCACGGCTATATTGTCAACGGTGGCAGCAGCGCTGCACAATGCGTTTAACTTTTTTTGGACTGGATTTTATCTTGTTGAACATAATCAATTGGTCGTGGGTCCGTTTCAAGGACCAGTTGCATGCCTGCGTATAGAAAAAGGAAAGGGCGTTTGCGGTACTTCTTGGTTGAATAAGGAATCAATAGTGGTTCCAGATGTAGATCAATTTCCTGGTCATATCGCTTGCAGTGCATTTAGTAAGTCAGAAATCGTGGTACCTATTCTCTCACGTTCGGGAGAGGTTTTGGGAGTATTGGATATCGACATTGCAGAATTCAATACGTTTGACGAAGATGACCGCATTAACTTAGAAAAACTCTGTGAATACATTGGCGGGAAACTTTCATAGTATTTTATCGGTAGCGTGGATGTGCTGTTTGCTCATCTCTTGCGCTCAACAAGTGTCTCCAACAGGCGGACCAAAAGATACAGAGCCGCCCAAAATTTTGGAATCGACCCCACAGAATGGATCCGTCAACTTCAGTGGTTCGAGTATTGAGTTGCAGTTTGATGAATATGTAAGGGTTAATTCAGCTAGCAAAGAGTTGATTGTTACCCCGCCATTCGAAACTCTCCCAGAGTTTAATATGCGCGGAAAAAAGGTGGGCTTAACCTGGACGGATACTTTGCTTCCTTACACCACTTATTTGTTATCCTTTGGAAAGGGCATCGTAGATGTCAACGAAGGGAATGTGTTGGACAGTAATTTATTTGTATTCTCGACTGGAAATTACATCGATTCCTTCGAGCTAGAAGGTAGAGTGATTGATGCCTTCACTTTGAAACCAGTAAAAGATGTTTGGGTAATGCTTTACCTAGAAAATGTTGATTCACTTCCATATAAATCTCTACCACGCTATTTTGCGAAGACAGACGACAAGGGAGATTATCATTTGAGGTATTTGGCGAATTCTGAGTATAAAGTATTTGCCCTGGAACCGATAAATAGTGGATACCTTTTTGATCAACCCGATGAGGCTATAGGCTTTTTGGAAGGAATGATGGATTCCAATAATCCGAGTGATACCAATGAAACACAGCTCGAAGAAATTGCAATGTTCGTTCAGGAAGACACCCTTCAGTTTTTAAAGGAATATACTCAAATGGAGAATAAAGGCTTGACCTTCGTTTTCAATCGTCCAGTCGATACATTAGAGCTTATTGAATTGGGTAGCGCGGATATTTCTCTATGGTCTACTGAATGGAACCTATTTGCAGATTCTGTGGCGTATTGGTTTGATAAGCCGTTAGACTATGATTCCTTAAAGTTTCGTATCAACGTAGATGGGTTTATTGACACCGTTTTTTTCCGAAAGCCTACGAGTAGATTGGGTATGTTAAGGAAGGGTTCATCAAAGCAATCGGGACTATCTTTAAAGGCAGTGAACCCACCATCGGTCGATCATTTTGGAGAGTATCAGCTTACCTCAACAACGCCAATTGCCTCTACTGATTTTGGCACTTCCCTATTCATTGAAGATGGAGATACCTTTTCGCTTGCCAATTATGTAATGGTAAGGCTAATGGGACTTACAATCGATTACGATTGGAAAGAAGGATCGAAGTATAAATTGGTGATTACAGATTCGTCTGTTTGCGATAGGTTTGGACTTTGCAATGACACGCTTCAATATGCTTTCACGGCTACTAAGAAGGAAGATTTTGGTCAACTCACAGTAAAGCATAATTTGCCGGGTGATTCACCTCAATACATTTGGCAATTATTGAAGCTTGATGGAAAGCTCGTGTATGAGGAACTTGTGCGTCCGAAGGGCAAAGTAGAGTATAAACTGTTGCATACGGGTAAATATCAGATAAAGGTCGTGGCTGATCAGAATAGCAATGGCAAGTGGGATTCAGGGAACTACCTTCAGCATGTACAGCCGGAGAAGGTTTATTTCTACGATCAAGAAATTGAAGTAAGGGGAAATTGGCAAAGTGAAATCGAGTGGAACCTCATGGCAGAATAACGCGCCAAATAGAAGCTTTTATTTGATTTGAAACTGATCTTTATCACGCCAAGCGCCAAACTTTGCTCTAAAGTCCTGTAATTCTTTTAGGCTAATATCTAGCGTTTGAACTCCTGGCTGATGCTTCTCAATGCTAACCATTGATTCTCCTTTTGGAGAAATAATACAGCTCTCACCTGCATAATTGATTTGATTGCCGTCTCGTCCTACTCGGTTTACGCCAACTACATAGGCTTGGTTTTCATGAGCCCTTGCGGCAAGTAGTGTGTTCCAGGCGCTGCTTCTGGCTTCGGGCCAATTGGCTACATAAACGAGTACATCATACTCAGAATCAATATTTTTACCGCTAATATCTTGATTTCTAGACCAAACCGGAAAACGAAGGTCATAACAAATCAATGGGCAAATTCTCCAACCTTTAAGTTCTACAATCATACGCGAGGAGCCAGCCGAATAATGAACGTCTTCTTCAGCAAAACTGAAAAGATGGCGTTTGTCGTAAAATTCCAGATTACCTTCAGGTGTTACCCATAATAACCTATTGTAGTATTTCCCTTTGTCTTTGATGATAAGGCTGCCGGTGATGACTGAATGTTTTTGTCTTGCTAAGCGTTGCATCCACTTAACTCCTCGGCCATCCATTGTTTCATAAAGTTGTTGAGGCTGCATTGAAAAACCGCTACTGAACATTTCAGGCAACACGATCAAATCCGCAGAGGAAATGGAATTTATACTTTCTTCTAAGAGATCAAAATTTGCTTGAGCACTTTCCCAAACCAAATCGGGTTGAACAATAGAAATGGTTAATATTTGACTTTTTTGGATCAAATTTTAGAGAGAATTTCTCCTGCTCTGAGCAGCGTGTCGTTCTCTTTGGCGAAGCAGAAGCGCAACACATTGTTTTGAACGGGATTATGATAAAACACCGAAACAGGAATACTCGCAATTTTATGTTCAATTGTTAGACGAGTAGCTAGCTCAGTGTCTTCTTCATCTGTAATTTTTGAATAATCAAGCAATTGAAAGTAGGTTCCTTTTGTTGGTTTTAATTTAAAGCGTGATGCTGTGACCGCGCTAAGGAAAATATTGCGTTTCTCCTCATATTCATGATGAATATGCATGTAATGATCAGGATTGGTCATGTACTCCGCCAATGCATACTGAATAGGAGCATTAGCTGTGAACACATTAAACTGATGTACTTTTCTGAATTCAGCCATTAGGTTGCTTGGTCCAACCACATACCCCGTTTTCCATCCAGTAACATGAAAAGTTTTTCCAAATGAGTACACGATGATTGAGCGGTTAGCAAGTTCAGGATACTTTGCCATGCTATGGTGTGTCTCTCCATCGAAAATGATGTGTTCATAAACCTCGTCACTCAGGATGACAATGTCGTTGTCCTTAGTAATTCTCGTTAGCTCCTGTATATCCGAAGGCTCGAGAATTGCCCCGCTAGGATTATGTGGTGAATTGATGAGGATCATTTTAGTGTGCCGAGAAACCACTTTTTTCACCTGTTTCCAGTCGATTGAATAGTCAGAAGATTTCAGTTGAACGTACACCGGTTTACCTCCAGCTAATTCAATCGCGGGAGCATAGCAATCGTAGGCTGGAGTGAAAAGAATTACTTCATCGCCTTCATTGATAGTTGCCATTATGGCCGTGAAGATGGCTTGAGTTCCGCCTGCGGTGATTGTTATTTCATTATTAGGGCCATAACTACAACCGTACAGACGCTGCATTTTTTCTGCGATTAACTCTCTCAATGCCATCACTCCGGCCATTGGAGGATATTGGTTAAAACCTTGGTTCATGTATTTGTAAACCAAGTCAATGAGAGATTGAGAAACAGGGAAGTCTGGAAATCCTTGAGAAAGGTTGACGGCATTGTGTTCTTTTGCCAATTGGCTCATCACAGTGAAGATGGTAGTGCCAACTTTTGGCAGCTTTGAGCTAATCGTATTGGGATATTCGAGCATGGGCTAATTTAGATGCGGTGGCAAATGTAAAATTGCTAATCATCTTTGAATGGATATAACGGCTTGTTTCTTTCAACAAAGCCTAAATAGATCGCGTTTGTGAAAAAAAAAGGGCGACTCGCAAGAGTCGCCCTTTACTTTAAGAACTTTAAGCTTATTGCTTAATTATATTGAATTTGGATACTTCTCCTGTTTCTAGCTTAACATTAAAGAAGTACAAGCCTTTGTCTAGATCAGAGATATTTACTGCGCTTTGGCCGTTGTTTAGCGTGATTTGACTTTGTCTTACCACTTTACCAGTGATATCAGAAATTGTCAAGTCAGCTATTCCACTTGCATCAGCATTGATGTTTACGATATCGCGAGTTGGGTTTGGATAAACAAATGTGTTTAGGCTATTTGTCATTCCGATTCCGTCTGGCTCTACGTTTCCAGTATCTGTTGTATCAACTGGAATTACCACGTCAGCAGTATCGATTATTTTAACACCGATGGCAGAAGTTATATCTGGACCAAAAGCTACAGAGTTCCAAGCACCATCAGCACTAATTACAGTGATTGGTTGCAAGTACTCATCTTGGTTATACACATATTCAGTTCTTGTGTCAAAACCGAAGAATAGATTTTCATTGAATGTTTGCGTGCAGAATAGGTATCGAACATCATCCTGAAGATAGATTGGCTCATCGAATGCACTGTACACATTCTCACTTTGAAGATCTTCAGTATAAATGTAAGATGAAACGATAATTGGACTTAAAGCTGTGAAATCCACGTTAGGATCGGTTAGATCAGTGAATTCGTCATTCCACTCATAAACTTCAATTCCTACGAGCTCATCATTTAGTGCAACAGAATTATTGGTAGCAGCAAAAGTTATTCCTTCTGCAGCCAATCTGCTGGCATTAGGATCTCTGAAATGCACACAAGATGTGAAAGCCACGGCATTGGCTGCTCTGTAGTATTGGTTTGGAGTAGGCTGTGTTTCGCCATTTACAGCAGCAAACGAGTATAATTCGTCATTAATCACAAACTCTGAACTGATGCTATTGTCAGAATCAAAGTCATCAATGTTGCTACCATTATAGGTCTCATAGTTCAAAGTGTAAGTTCCCTCATCATAGCTAGGTAGAGAAAACGTTGGGAAACTGTCAATACCTCCTGACAACACGTTGATGCTGTCAATTGTATTTCCGGTAACTGCAGCCATGGCAAACGGACCACGAACTTCATCATAAACAATACTAGAAGAAGGATCTGTAATGTATGCTCTCAAGAATACACTATCTGCATTCGATTGTCCAAGGTTGAACACAGAGGCTCCAATTTCGAAGTTAAATTCTGTATCATCTTCAGAAAGTTGAACTGGAACTCCAGCATTCTTTGCGATGAGCATTCTTGAAGATCTCAAGTTCAAATCATTGTCATAAATCCCTGCTCTGTTGCCCATGAACACCACGGTTGGGCCATTCGCAGCTGAATTGATCAATGCCTGACCATCTGAAAGCTGAAGCATTACCGTTGGAATGGTAACATTTAAACCTTCGGCTCCACCACCCATTCCAATTACTTCTGGGTCGCGATTGATAATGATCACACCAACTGCACCAGCATTTTGTGCGTTCACTGCTTTCATTCCAAATTCACAAGTATTTCTGTACACCAAGGCAATTTTACCTGTAAGGTCATTTACCAATGGCAGACATCCTTCTGCCGATATAGGATTTCCTTGAGGGTTTGTTCCTGCAGAACCATCATCAACTAACATAACTTCTGCCTCGACAAAAACACCTGGAGTGTTGAAATCTGGACATGACCAGTCTCCTCCTCCTGGATCGGCCCATGTAAAGTCATAATTTCCTTCTATAGCTGCAGGAGAAACCCCAGAAACGATGATTTGAGCAGATGCCCAAAAAGATGTGCTGAGGATAGTAATTAATAGTAATATTCGTTTCATCTGATATGATTTAAAGTTAGGTACTTCAAAAATAACACAAAATCAATAATGTGTTCATATTTATGCAGAAAAGAGGACGTTCTATCTTGCAAAAAGGGTAGTTCGTAGATTTTATTTAGAAATAGAAGCACTTAAGTACTCCCTATTCATTCTAGCAATATTGTCCAAGGAAATTTCTTTAGGACACTCTATGGCACAGGCACCAGTGTTGGTGCAATTGCCAAACCCTTCGTCATCCATTTGGTTGATCATGTTGAGCACTCGATCTTTGGCTTCGACTTGACCTTGCGGCAGCAAAGCGAGCTGAGAGACCTTGGCAGAAACAAATAACATTGCAGATGCATTTTTGCAGGCCGCTACGCAAGCACCGCAGCCGATACATGTAGCAGCATCAAAAGCCAAGTCTGCATTCTCTTTTGGAATTGGAATAGCATTAGCGTCCTGTGAGTTTCCGGAAGTGTTCACTGAGACGTAACCGCCGGCTTGAATAATACGATCAAAGGAACTTCTGTCTACTACCAAATCTTTCAATACTGGAAATGCATTTGCTCTCCATGGTTCAATATGGATGGTATCGCCATCTTTAAACTTACGCATGTGGAGTTGGCAGGTAGTAATGCCACGGTTAGGTCCGTGAGGCTCTCCATTGATATACATGGAGCACATTCCGCAAATACCTTCTCGGCAGTCATGGTCAAACGCTACAGGCTCCTCACCTTTAGTGATCAGCTGTTCATTCAGTACATCCATCATCTCAAGGAACGACATATCTTCAGAAATGTCTGCTACCTTGTAGGTTTTCATTTCACCCGTTGCAGAAGGGCTTTTTTGTCTCCAGATCTTTAATGTAAGATTCATGTCTCTTGTCTTTTATCGTTTAATCAATACCTTGATTCTACTTATAGCTACGTTGTTTTAATTCGATGTTTTCGAATTTCAATTCTTCCTTATGGAGTTTGGCGTCTCTTGGAGTTCCTGTCCATTCCCAAGCAGAAACAAAAGCGAAGTTTTCATCATCACGCTTTGCTTCGCCTTCCTCCGTTTGTGATTCCTCTCTGAAGTGACCTCCACAAGACTCATTCCTGTCGAGAGCATCTTTCGCAAAAAGTTCTCCTAATTCTAGGAAATCGGCTACGCGGGTGGCTTTTTCTAGTTCTGGGTTGAATTCATTTACTGAACCAGGCACAAATACATCTTTATAAAACTCCTCTCGGATTTGTTGAATCTCAGACATTGCCTCTTTTAATCCTTCAGCATTTCTGGCCATACCTACTTTATCCCATATCACTTTACCTAGTCTCTTGTGGAAATGATCTACCGACTTGCTCCCTTTGTTATTTACAAGTGCTTCTAATCGAGATTGCACTTCTTTCTCGGCTTCTTCGAACTCTTTGGTGTCCGTTGGAATTTTACCGGTTCGGATATCTGCTGCTAGGTAATCTCCTATGGTGTATGGAAGAACAAAGTATCCATCAGCCAATCCTTGCATCAATGCAGAAGCGCCTAGTCTATTTGCCCCATGATCTGAGAAATTCGCTTCGCCCGCTGCATAGCAACCAGGAATTGTAGTCATTAAGTTGTAATCAACCCAAAGCCCTCCCATAGTATAGTGCACCGCTGGGTATATCATCATTGGCGTTTTGTATGGATTGTCATCAGTAATCTTTTCATACATCTGAAATAAGTTACCATACTTTGCTTCTATCACTTTTTCACCAAGTTCTCGTATTTGAGCGTCAGTTGGATTTTGTATATGCGAGGTATGGGCTTTTTCACGACCGTAGCGCATGATAGCTGACGAAAAATCCAAGTACACTGCTTCACCTGTTTTATTTACTCCAAAACCTGCATCGCAACGTTCTTTTGCCGCTCTTGAAGCTACGTCCCTTGGAACGAGATTTCCAAAAGCAGGATATCTTCTTTCCAAATAGTAATCACGATTTTCTTCTTTTAAATCGGTTGGCTTCAGCTTACCGGCACGTATAGCCTCAACATCTTTTTTATGCTTTGGCACCCAAATTCTACCGTCATTTCTTAGTGATTCAGACATGAGTGTCAATTTTGACTGGTAGTGGCCTGAACGAGGAATGCATGTCGGGTGTATTTGTGTGTAGCAAGGGTTGGCAAAATACGCTCCTCGTCTGTGGGCCCTCCAAGCTGCCGTTACGTTAGAGCCCATGGCGTTGGTAGATAGGTAAAAAACATTACCGTAACCACCGCTTGCCAATACTACTGCATGGGCAGAATGACGTTCTAACTCACCCGTTACAAGGTTTCGAGCAATGATACCTCTTGCCTTTCCATCCACCAAAACAAGGTCGAGCATTTCATGACGGTTGTACATCGTTACCTTGCCCTTATTGATTTGGCGAGACATAGCTGAGTATGCACCGAGAAGTAATTGTTGGCCCGTTTGTCCTTTTGCATAAAAGGTTCGAGATACCAAAACCCCACCAAACGATCTATTATCTAGTAACCCACCATACTCACGAGCAAAGGGAACACCCTGTGCTACGCACTGATCGATGATGCTAGCGCTAACTTCAGCTAAACGATATACGTTGGCTTCTCGTGCTCTGTAATCTCCTCCTTTTACCGTATCGTAGAATAGACGGTAGGTCGAATCTCCATCGTTTTGATAGTTTTTAGCAGCATTTATACCACCTTGTGCTGCGATGGAATGCGCTCTTCTAGGAGAATCTTGAAAACAAAAAGTTTTGACATTGTATCCCATTTCTGCGAGAGAAGCAGAAGCTGATGCCCCAGCCAAACCAGATCCCACAACAATTACATCGATCAGCCTTTTATTAGCCGGATTCACCACATTGATGTGGTTTTTATAATTGGTCCACTTGTCTGCTAACGGACCTTCAGGTATTTTAGAATCTAACGTTGACATGTGAATATTATTAATGGTGAGCTAAATGATGATAAATAGCTATGAATACAAAGGCGGTTGGTATTACAACAGCGTAGATCATTGATAGTTTTTGAATCATTGGTGTCCAATTGGTTTTTCTAAATCCAACCGATTGGAAGGCAGATTGAAAACCATGCATTAAATGCAGTGAAAGAAAAATAAAGGCCACCACATATATGGCAACACGAATGGGATCAACGAATTTGTGTGTCAATTCTTCATAGTATCTGAATCCTGATCCATCAGCAAGCATCCCGCTCATATCATCATCAATGAACTTTGTTTTTACTTCTGGAAGCCAAAAATCATAAAAATGAAGGCCGAGAAAAAGCATCACCATTATTCCCGTGATGATCATATTTCTGCTCATCCATGAGGAACTTGCTGCTGGTTTTGAGTAGGCGTATTTTACCGCTCTCGAGGCTCGGTTCTTTTGTTCGAGAACCATGCCCATCAGGAGGTGAAACACAACACCAAATATCAAAATGGGTTGCAAAAGGTATTGCACCAGCGCATTTGTTCCCATAAAATGGGATGTTTCATTGAAGGCATCAGGACTGATGACCGAAAGCATGTTAATGGTGCAGTGTTGCATCAAAAATAACATGAGGAAAAAGCCAGAGAGGGCCATTGCCACTTTTTTGGCTACAGAAGTATTAAGCATTCCAGATTTTGTTGCCATAATTAATATCTAAGGATATTCTAGTTGACAAATGTAAAAGCGAAAAGTTCTATGCAATGAAACTATTACGTTTCCAATGAGCAGAATGCTTATTTGGAATCATTCTTCATAAAAAGCAATCCCATCCTCAAAAAGTTATAGGCCATTTTTCTGGAGGGTCCTTTGATTAATAATGATTGCCAGAACATCGTAAGGGCTTTTCTCATCTGCATTCTATTTGCAAGATGAATCCCAACATTTTCGAATGCATATCCTTTTATTGTTCTAAGATTATTTTCTGAAAGGAGCAATCGTTCTTCGATCTAGGCCAATACTTAGAGTTTTCTTTCCGCTATGATATAGTCTTGCTTCATGCTTTGTCCGGAGTGAAGGCGCATTGTAACAAGCGGTTTGTCGATGAAGAACACCACTTTATCAAAGGTGTTTTCAAGCAGGAAGATCCAATCTTCCATAGATGCCAGTTCACGATCTTCAATGAATGTCTTGAATTCAGTGAATGCATTTTTGACTGCAAAATGGCAGGCGATGGGATTTCCCTTCAAGAACAACTTAAAGTTATAAAACCTATTGAGGTTCTTTTGGTCGATATGTGTTTTTATTGTTCCACGATCTGTTTGAAAAACAATTTTTGCGCAAATGATTTCTGGTTGTTTGGGGACAATTATGTTATGCAACTCTTTCAAATATTCAGGAGGCATTAAATCTTCACTGTCGAAGAAAACAACGAATTCGCCTTTGGCTTCTTTCCACCCTTTGTTTCTCGCCTTACCGCGCTCCGAGTTTTCTTGATTGATGACCCGTATTGCAGGATGTTTTTCTTGAATTGCTGCTAAAACTTCCGAAGTATTGTCGGCTGAGCCATCGTTCACCACAATCACCTCAAAATCTCCAAATACTTGATAATGTTTAGGGAAAAAGAGCTGAACGGTTGCAGGCTGGAATGACAATGCTAAAAAACGGAGCATTCATGAAAACAGGTTTTTCATTTTCAATTTGAAAAAGTACTTGTCTACTTCGAAGTGCGTGAAAATCTCTGGATAATCTTTTCGAAGGTGGTTTAAAAGAGCATATGCTTTTTTTAGTTTACCAGCTTGGTTGTAAAATACGACTTGGTGATGCAATGCTACTCATTAAATGTGTTCCGGCTTTGGGAATGGAGTTAATCAAATCACGCTGTGGCGCTGATCCAAAATTATTAAGGATTAAAAATTCGATCTTCTGGGTCAATCGGTGTATGTATTCATTCATTGTAATCTGCTTCTGATCTCATTTGATGACTGTGCCTCCATTCAAGCATTGGAGCGAAAGCGCCTGCTCTCTTGTTAGCTGCAGTAAAATCTAAATTCATAGTGCTGAAGTGCACTTCAAGGTCAAACACCTTCAATTCTCTTATTAGCCATTTAATTTTATGATATCCAATACCTACATAAATGCCATATAATCCGTCATTCAATAGATATGGTGGAACGATCATGCTAAGGCAGTTCCATCCCTCGTTAAGAGGAATTGTTTTTCGATCGGAATGATTGGACACGAAGACCACTTGTCCGGATGCGTCTGCGAAGCGGAATTGAACCGTATCTGGTATTTCTGCCGAATTTATTTTAAGGTTAACAGTCACATGAATCTCCTCGCTATTTGCAAAGCTCTTTAGGGATTGATTCTTAGAATTTAAGGCGAATACCTCTCCTAAAACGACCTCGTTATTTGTATGTACATCTGAAGCGTTCGCTTGGAAAGACTTTGAATATGCGTCTATGCATTTATTAATCTCTCCTTCATATTTAATTTGTCCGTGGTCAAGCCACACCCCTTTGGTGCACAATTGTCTGATCGCTGCAAAACTATGACTCACGAAGAGCATCGTTCGACCGGATTGCTCTGTGTTTTTCATCATTCCTAGACATTTCTTCTGAAATTCAGCATCGCCTACAGCAAGTACCTCATCCACAATTAAAATTTCTGAGTCGAGATGTGCGGCAACCGCAAAGGCAAGTCGCACGTACATTCCACTCGCATAGTGTTTCACGGGTGTGTCAAGAAATTTTTCTACCCCGGAAAAGGCAACAATTGCATCAAATTTTAGGCGAATTTCTTGCTTGTTCATCCCCAGTATAGACCCATTGAGAAAAATGTTTTCGCGACCTGTGAGCTCAGGGTGAAATCCTGTGCCAACCTCTAACAACGATGTAACTCGGCCATCGATGACCACTCTGCCGCTGGTAGGTTTCGTGATTTTAGATAATAGTTTAAGCAATGTACTTTTCCCTGCGCCATTGCTACCGATTATTCCTACTGATTCACCCCTCTCAACATTGAATGATACGTTGTCTAATGCCTTAAAGGTTTCAAGGTTGTTTTTGTTGAAGCTGCTCAGCACCTCTCTCAACGTACCTTTAGATGCATGACCTAAAGAATAGTGTTTTGAAAGGTTTTGTATTTCTATGATGGAACTCATGTCAGACAATATCAGCAATCTTGCCGTCTATTTTTTTGAAATAGTAGATGGATGAAATGAAAACAAAGAATGCCACCGCGAAACTCAAGTAACTAAGATCTTGAGGTGCTTGGCAATCTAAAACTGCCCACCGAAATCCCTCCACAATGCCAACCATTGGGTTTAGAAAATAAACGTAGGATGCCCATTCAGGAAGTTGCTTGACAGCGAATTCTGAGGGATAAGCAGTCGGGGTTAAATAGAGACCTAATTGAACCATAAAGGGTACAACATATTGGAAATCCCTGAAACGAATTGTTAAAGCACTAAGCCAAATTCCAATCCCCAATGAAACCAAAACTCCAACGAAAATGAATAGCGGAAGCGCCCATACGTTGGAACTGATGTTCTGTTGAAGTATGATCATCAACACCACAACAATGATAGCGTTGATGCCAAAGTCGATCAATCCGACCAATGCTTTCGATACTGGGATTATTATTCTCGGGAAGTAAACCTTCTTGACCATGGCCTGGGCTGCAATGATTGAATTTCCTGAATTCTGCATTACATATGAAAAATAAGTCCATGGCAAAAGACCCACCGCAGTGAAAAGAATGTGGTGAATTTTTCCAGTTTCTACTTGTGCAAACCGACCAAAAACAAGGTAAAGTATGAGAATGGTTGCGGCAGGTTGAATCAGAGCCCACATTACACCTAAAAGAGTTTGGGCATATCGAATCTTGAAATCTCTCAAGGCCAACATCCAAAAGAGCTCTTTGTAATGAGAAAGTTCTTTTAAGTTAATGCTGTCGCTTGATGAGTCTATGATTGTCTTGGACATGGATGCGAAAGTATCAAACAATTAGACCGACCGAGACACAGATTCTATCCCTAAAGCTCGACAATTTTGCTGGAGATTTCAAACTCGTTGTTTCCAATAACCAAGTTATACTCCCCGGAGCTTAAATTTTCTAAAGTCAGAAAATACTCTGGGATAAAAATATCCTTACTAATTGTTCCGTCTTGAACCAACTGTGCCATAAGAAGAGAAAATAATGTAGTGGATATCGCTTTCTAATTGAGTGTCGAAGCGCAACGAAACGCCATTTAAAAATGGATTTGGATAGATATGCAGCAGTGCCTTGTTTTCAGAACAGAGATAGTTGTAATCTCTTTTTTGATCATCGTCACCATTCACTGTCAATATATGCACGCAATAAAGTGGAGAGTTAACTGAAGTGTTGGACAATACTGAAGTTTGAAATGAAAGCCTATCACCTAGAGCTATTTAGTTGGTTGCCTTGTAATTGATGCTCGTTCCGCAAATGGAGTGCTCAGCGTTCTATAGATCACGCGGTCTTCGTTTTCTGAAATTCTGTTCGAAACATTCCCAAATGAAAATACTTCAACACTACTCACCAGATCATTTTCAACCCAGTAGTTTATTACTGGAGGAATGGTTGAACGGAATATTCCGCTCTCGAAAGGCCACACAATGATCAAGAGTACTTTCATATCTGAAACAAAGAAACGCACTCTTGTGAATTCTTTACCAAGAATAAGCGATAGTTCCAATATCATTTATTGCTTTGTACGTGCAAGACGAATCATGAGCTTAAACAAAACGAAATGAAATACCATCCAGTTAAAAACGAACTATTTATCCATAACAGAAGAAATTTTGCTGATAGGTTGGAGCGTAAATCGCTGGCTGTGTTTAATTCAAATGACATTTTTGCGATTAGCGCGGATAGCACGAAACCGTTTAAGCAGCACTCAGATATTTTTTGGTTGAGTGGGGTTGATCAAGAGGAAAGCATTCTCGTGATTTTTCCAGATTGCCATGAACCGAAACACCGTGAAATACTCTTTTTGAAGGAAACCAATGAGCATATTGCCATCTGGGAGGGCGAAAAGCTAAGTAAGGAAGCTGCGTTTTCTGCCTCAGGCATTAAAACGGTCTATTGGTTGAGCCAATTTGAATCCATTTTTAATCAATTGATGAGCGAGGCTGAAAATGTTTATGTAAATACCAATGAGCATTGGCGTGCCAATATAGAAATGCAGACCAGAGAAGATCGCTGGATTGAATGGTGCAAGAAAAAGTACGTGGCGCACAACTATTTGAGGAGCAATCCAATTTTACATCAATTGCGTGCTGTAAAGCATCCGATTGAAATTGATTTGATGCAAGAAGCTTGTGACATCACTGAGAAGGGTGTTCGGAGAATACTGCCATTCATTAAACCAGGAGTAATGGAGTATGAAATTGAAGCAGAATTGATGCATGAATTTTTACGAAATAGATCTGCAGGATTTGCATATACCCCAATTCTTGGTTCGGGCAGAAATGCTTGCGTATTGCACTATATTGAGAACAATCAAGAGTGCAAAGATGGAGATGTGATATTGATGGATTTTGGCGCAGAATATGCCAATTATTCATCTGACCTGACCAGATCTGTTCCGGTGAATGGACGTTTTACAAAGCGTCAAAAAGATGTTTACAATGCCGTTTTAAGGGTTAAAAATGCAGCCATTGAAATTTTAAGGCCGGGTGTTACCTTGAAAGAATATCATGTGGGAGTGGGGCACCTCATGGAAAAGGAATTGGTAGATCTTAAGCTGATCACCTTGGATGATATTAACAATCAAAATCCAGATTGGCCCGCCTACAAGAAGTACTTCATGCACGGAACATCACACTACATTGGTTTAGACACGCATGATTATGGCCCTTGGAATGCTCCCATTCCCGAAGGTTCAGTGTTCACGGTTGAACCCGGTATTTATATCCTCGAAGAGAATCTGGGAATTCGATTGGAAGATGATTATTTAATCACCAAGAATGGGTATAAAAACTTGATGCAAAACATTCCTATTGAAGCTGAAGAAATTGAAGAGTTGATGAATGCCTAAGATTAAATTCAAAGGAGTAGATATTTTTTATTCAGACCAAGGAAAGGGCTCTGCCGTAGTGCTTCTTCATGGCTTTTTAGAAGCGAGTTGGATGTGGGAGGGTTTGATCCCTGAGTTGATTAAAACGCATCGAGTAGTATGTATCGACCTTTTGGGTCACGGCCAAAGTGAATGCGTGGGTTATGTGCATTCCATGGTTGAAATGGCAGAAGCGGTTGAGACTGTTTTAAAGCAATTGAAACTGAGAAGGGTGAGTGTCGTTGGTCATTCAATGGGTGGTTATGTTTCTTTGGCATTGGCCGAAGTAAATCCGGATGTGGTCAAAACGTTGGTGCTGTATCAATCTACTGCTAGGGCTGATTCTGACGAAAAGAAAGAAGATCGCAATCGCGTGATTGAATTGGTTAAAACAAATGCCAAATCTTTTGTGCGCCAGTCCATACCAATGCTATTTAGACCTGTAAATCGAACAAGGTTTAAAGCGGAAATCACCATACTTAAGGAAAAAGCAGCTCAAACCTCTACACGTGGAATTATTGCAGCCTTAGCAGGGATGCGTGATCGCCCAAATCGCGAAATTCTTTTGAAGTTTCCGCCTTACCCCATCCACATTATAGCTGGAGATAAGGATCCCAGAATTTCTTACCAAGAGAGTACAGAACTTGCCGAAATTTCAGAGTTTGTTACCCTACATACCATCAAGGGCTCCGGGCATATGAGTTACATTGAAGATTTTAAAGAAACTCAAAAAGTGTTGAACACTATTCTGAAGTAGACTGAAAATTGGTTTCAACCGGTTTTGTATTGCTAAAAACCTGAGCTACAAAAGGTATAATCATCATGTACGCAATGGCTATGTAGCGCTGTTCAGATGCGATTAGAACGATAGGAAAAAGAACCAAAATGAATCCCGTGATACCACCAAAAAAGTATCCAAATTCATTTGGTTTCACAAAGACATTTTTGACCAGTCCAAAACTTCCTACGATCATTATGAACCAATAAAAAAGTGTGTAAAACGCCTTAATTGCCATTTGAATAATACTTTGCTTTTCCATGCTAGGAAAGGGGATGTAAACTGCTCCTCTTTGAAAATAAAACCTGCCAAAAGCCCTTAGTCTGGATAGAATGTGACGATCTATGATTTGGTTCTTCTCGTATTCCGCAATTGCCGATCTTAAATCTGATGTAATGGATATCCCAATATTCTTCTTGTTTTCGGGGTCTTTGGAATTGATCATTTCGTCATATTTATACCTTATGGCATTGAGATCACTGCGATTGAAAGTAGGGCTGAAAAATGCATCTGGGAACAGATCATCCGAGAATTCAGCATTTAGGTTTACCAAGGCATACATTGCACCATCAGGATCCCATTCTGTAAATTGACCTCCCGTAACTCTAACGGCCTCTTTCATCATTTCAAAGGGTGCGTTGTCAAGACCAAGACTGCTTTTATGGGCATCACTTTTTTGCAGCATTATCCATTCTCCTTTCATGTGGTGGTAATAAGTTGACCAAGCACCCAAACAAATTGTGGTGATCAAGACGAAAGACAAACTGTTTTTCAAAACTACCTTGAAAGGACTTTTTCGATTCATGAATAACAAAAAGAGCAGAAAGTAAAGCTGGATAAAAATGAAATAGGGTTTCAGGAAAATGGTGAATGTCATTAAACTACCAGCCATCAGAAATAAGGAGTTCTTTTTATAAGTAAGCGCTGATTGGAGAGTGTATAATGAGAAAATCAAAAGGCTCGAACTGAGGCTTTCGCTGAGAATGTAGCGGTCGAAAACGGAGTTGGTAATGCTGATTAAAGCGATCAAAAATGTAATTGAGAAAATTTTGTCCCTGTGCTTTGTGAAGAAATTTGCTGCCATAAGGGCCAAGACATAGCAAGAGATACCTGAAAGAATGGACTGAATTACCACGAGCGCGTTGAGCGAAGCAGTTTCCGATAGGAAAAATCGAAGTGGTAAATAAAAAGGTAATAAAACCTGGCATCCTATGTAGGATGGCGTGATTGTGCAGCTCAGTATAAAGCAAGCCGGTTTTATAGAGGTTTTCGATGGGCTCGATATAATCTTCAGTGTCTCCAGAAGATGCAAACCACTTCTCAGGAAATGAGGGGTTAGACAACGATGCAAAATACAAGCTGACTCCTAATTTGATGGCTATTGCAACAGCAATCAGGATGAAGGGCCTAGTCTTAAAAAGTGCACCGAGGACTGTTTCTAAAAAATGATTTTCCCTTATGAAACGCAAAGTCAGTTTAATAATTGAAATGATATAGGTCATTCATACACTGTTCAAAGATCATTTAAAATTCAATAGAGCTTCAGCACCTTTGAGAGATGAATCAAGAACCATGAAGCCCGATTACCGAATATTTACAGTTCTTTACATTACAACGCTGAGTGTGTTCACGCTATCAACCTTGCTATTGTTCATCGGATTAATGGCAATTGCATTTGGGTTTTAGCGTTCTTTTTAACGTGTCCGCAAAAAAGCGACTATTGGGGCTCAACATCCTCTGAGAACTTTAGTCACTTTCCATTAGATAATGAAGGCCAGCATTGCTGGCCTTTTCTTTCAAGCTTGAATTAGAAAATGACAAATCTCAGAAGGATGGCTGAATGCAATCATTTATAGACCGCATTGGTAATTGGAATTTTGTTGCAACTTAAAACTCTACCAATGGAAAATTCAAATTACACAACATCACATAGTAATTGGCTGACCCGTTTTGAGGAAAATGCTGAATTCGATCGCTTTTCAATCATTTCAGTTGGTTTTTTGCTGATCGGAATTATAGGCGGAATTACAGTAGGCGTTTTTGTGAAAGATCATATTTGGCAAATCGCGGTAATTGCAGTAAGCACTATGTTGAGTCTTTCTACCATGCTGGCCGTAATGCCAATGAAGTACATCGTAAGAGCTACATTAGTGACCCTCGCAATTGACTTGCTTTTCATCATTGCGAACTCCATATAGCACGCTAAAAGGCCTTCCAGCCTTGGGCTTTGATAAAGATTTCTTCTCCTTTTGGATAAACCAAACAAACACCTTCTGAGGCGTCTGTCATGTGACCTATGGTTTTTATCTCTGTAAGTTGATTGATTTTTTCAAAGTCTGATTGGCTTATAGTGAACAGCAATTCATAATCTTCACCACCATTGAGTGCACATACTGAAGGTTCGAGATTAAATTCACTGCACTGACTTGCTACTGTTGCATCGATCGGGATTTTCTCTTCATAGATTTTTGCGCCTGTTTTGCTGTTTTTGCACAGGTGCAGAATTTCTGAGGCTAACCCGTCTGAAATGTCAATCATTGAAGTTGGGATGATATTTTCCTTGGCCAACAACTCGATAATGTCGGCCCTTGGCTCAGGTTTTAAGAAGCGTTCTAGTACATAGTCGTGCCCTTCCAGGTCAGGTTGTATGTCTGGGTTCTCTTTCCATACAGATTTCTCCCTTTCGAGGATTTGTAGTCCGATGTATGACGCTCCTAAGTCTCCAGACACACAGATTAAGTCATTGTTTTTAGCCCCAGATCTGTATGCTATTTTATCCTTACTAACAGTGCCAATAGCTGTTACGCTAATCAATAATCCTGACAAACTTGATGTGGTATCGCCCCCTACCAAATCTACTTCATATGCCTTGCAGGCCAGCAGCATGCCTTCATACAATTCTTCTAAAGCTTCTACAGGAAAGCGATTTGATACAGCGATACCCACCGTTACTTGGGTGGCTTTGCCATTCATCGCGCAGATGTCGCTAACATTAACTGCAATTGCTTTATAGCCAAGATGCTTGAGTGGAGTGTAAGACATATCAAAATGCACCCCTTCTATGAGCAGGTCGGTTGAAATTAACTCGTAATGATCACCTCGATCGATGACCGCTGCGTCATCCCCGACACCTTTTATGGTTGATGGTTGATAGTGTTCGATCTTGTTGGTAAGATGATCAATCAATCCAAATTCACCCAATTCTTCCAGTTCAGTTCTTTCACTCATCTTTTACTTTTTATAGAAATTCATTTCGTCTACATATTTCAGTACGGGTTCAGTAAGTAAGTAACGCACATCTTTTCCATGCTTTATGGACTTTCTGATGAAACTTGCCGAAATCTTCATCAACGGGGCGTCAATCATAGTGACTTTTGGATGATCCAACAAGTCGCTACGTCCCTCGCTGTTTACGCTAAGGTTTTCATCGCTTTCAACCCTTGGGTAGACCAAAATGGAGTAATGGGCTAAAATTTGCTCGAAGTTTTTCCATTTTGGGAGCGTGTTTAAATTGTCTTCTCCCATGATGATAGTGAAATTATGATCTGGATACTTTTCACTTAGTGCAACAAGAGTGTGAACAGTGTAAGATGGCTGAGCTAAGTCAAACTCAATGTTGCTGGCTTTCAGTCTATCATTATCCTCAACTGCAATCCTCACCAGCGCAAGACGATGATAGTCGGCTAAAAGTGACGCTTTAGGTTTAAGAGGGTTTTGAGGGGAAACCACGAACCATAACTCATCCAAATTGGCATGCTGAACCATGTGGTTTGCAATCACCAAGTGCCCAACATGAATAGGGTTGAACGTTCCAAAATAAAGCCCTACAGTCTTAATCATCGATCAAGAAATTCTTTAACAGCAGTGTACGCATTGTCGATGGCTTTGCTAAGATCATCGTTGAGAATGATCACGTCAAATGGATCTTTTTGCGCCAACTCTTCCTTTGCTTTAGCCAGTCTCATTTTAATTTTTTCGTGGTTTTCAGTATTTCGGCCTTTTAACCTGTTCTCCAAATCTTCTATTGAAGGAGGCATCACAAACACTGTGAGTGCTTTATCTCCGAAGTGTTTTTTTAGGTTTAGACCACCATATACATCAACATCAAAGATTACCGCTTTGTTGTTGGACCAAATCCTTGTTGTTTCGCTTTTTAGCGTGCCATAAAACTGATTGGAATACACCTCTTCCCATTCCAGAAGTTCATCCTTTTCTATGCACTTTTTGAAGCCTTCAACACCCAAGAAATAGTAGTCTTTTCCATCTACTTCCTTTCCTCGAGGATCACGGCTAGTGGCAGAAATAGAAAATTCCAATGGAAGACCTTTGTCTAAAAGAGCATGCACAATGGTTGACTTTCCGGATCCCGATGGAGCTGAAAATATTACTGCTTTGCCTATTGCATTCAACCTTGTCATTCCTTTTAAAGTACGTTCAGCGCTTGTTCTTTGATTTTTTCGAGCTCGTCTTTCATTTCTACCACAATACGCTGCATTTCAGAGTGTTGTGCTTTACTGCCAAGGGTATTAATTTCTCTACCCATCTCTTGGGCAATGAAGGATAGTTTTTTCCCCTTTATAGCTTCTTCTTTCAAGGTTTTTAGGAAGTAATCGCAATGCGCTCCAAGCCGCACTTTCTCTTCTGTGATATCCAATTTTTCGAGGTAGTAGATCAATTCTTGTTCGAATCGGTCTTTATCGAAAGTCACATTTTCTGCATCGTCTCCTAAGTTGTTGTAAATACGTTTTTTAATGCGGCTTAATCTTTCTTCTTCAAACGGAATGATACGTTCTAAACCGTCTTTGATGTTCTTAGCACCCTCGGATAAAACGGTTTCAAGTTTTGCCCCCTCTTGTTTTCTGAATTCATTCACCCTCAATAAGCATTCGTTCAATGCAATTTTTAATGCTCGAAATTCTTCCTCTTCAAGCTCAATGGCAGCAGGTTTCAGCACATCTGGCATTTTCATGATAAGGGATAGATAATCAGTAGAGTTTTTTGATGGCTCTTCGGCCATGTTGGCTTCCAATTTTTTGAATAGCTTGTAGAATGCGCCTACTAGAGGTTGGTTCAACTCGGTTGCAGTTTCTCCTTCTGCTAAATCGCGCTGCACGCTTAAGTCAATTTTACCGCGATCCAGCTGCGATGAAAGGATTTCCCTCAATTCAAGTTCTTTCTCACGGTAAATTGATGGAATGCGCAGGTTTAATTCGCCTTGCTTGCTGTTTAAGGTTCTAATTTCTAAGGTCAATACTCGACCTTTATATTGGCAAGTGCTTTTGCCATATCCCGTCATTGAGAATGTCATGCCGCAATATTAAGCATGCTTTTCTTAAGCCTCGAATGTTTAGAAAGGATTAATTGTCTTTGAAGCCCACCAAGATGGAAACGCAACCGTTCTTTTTCAGCTCATTTGCCGTGCCCATTTCAGGTACTGCCACCTTTATAAAGAGCTGTTGAGTAGATTCTACTGAAAAGTCAAATGAATTGGAGCCTTTTTCTTTACTTGAAAAGATGAGTTTTTTACGATAGTCTCGAACTTCGAAAAACAGGCTATCGGCAATGGCAGGATGGGCGCAAACAAACAATCGGTAGTCTTTACTAGAGTAGAATGTTTGAACAAGTGATGCTTCTTCTCCTTCGAACATCACAGCACCATTGTATTGACCATTTCCAGTGTAATCACTCAATTCTGAAAGGCACTGTTTTTTTGTGAAATTCTTGCATTGAGCAGTTGCCGATTCTGAAATGCCTGCGAGCATTATGATAAGCGCAAGGGTAAGTTGAATGGTGCGTCTCATATCATGATGATTTTAGCTCTTGCTTCTTGTGCAAGCTTTTTAATTTGTGTAAGGTCTTCAGGACCATAAATTACCGCGCTGGCACCGCCAATTATGGTTTTACCACCAGATTCTTTGAGTGTAGTTTCCTTTTCGTCCATTTTTAAGCTCAAGTACGTGTCTATCAGTGGCCTGAAAAAAGGTTCTGTGGCCTTAATGAATGCATCATCGTGGTAATCGATAAACATTTCATTGAGTTGCATGGCAACAAACCGCTGATCCATTAAAACTTTTGCAATTTCTGGTTCTGGCTTTTCGGCATTCATGATTTGCGTGCCAAGGTAAATGCCTTCTAACCATCCTGCGGCCAATACAATTAATCCCAATTGATTTCTATTTTCCTCTTGAAGTTGACTGTTCAGTTCCCAATAAAGCTCAGATACGATTAGAAGCATTGAGTCTTTATCGGCCATGTTTGCATTGGCTCTTTCAATCAGGGCTCCATTAAACGGATCATGAATACCCATTTTTTTGGAAACGCGTTGAGCAGCCGCTAAAAAGAGTAAAGACTCTTGCTGTTGGTTGAATACAGTAGCATAACTCATGTCCGTTCCATACACTCCAAGCGCTAAAGCTTGTTGGTCGGTAGTCTGATATTGAGAGGAAGTTTGTGGGTTGTGCAATAAATCCGCCCTAAAGTAACCGCCAGCCTTTTCGATCATGGTTTGAAGTTCGATCGGGGAGGGCATGGAATAAAACATTGTACGCGCGCGATCATACATTTCATCGCCCATTCCTTCTTTAATCAGACTGGTGTCGATGGCATTCGAAGACTTTTCGTCTTGGTTGGAAGTGTCTGATTCACCACCGCAGCCCGACAGCAGCATACCGGTAAAAAGGACACAAACAATAATGGATTTTTTCATAATTATCCTTGATTCTATCAAACTTATACGACAAAACATCTGATTTTAGTGGGCTTCAAGCCAATTATTCCCATGATTGATGTCAACAACTAAGGGAACATCAATAATATAGGCGCTTTCCATCTCCTGTTTAATCAACGGAATAATGGTTTCTAACTCTGTTTTTTCTGCATCAAACACCAATTCGTCATGCACCTGAAGCAGCATTTTTGATTTAAAACCGCGTTGTGTAAATAAACGATGGATGTTGATCATTGCCAATTTGATAATGTCTGCTGCTGAGCCTTGAATGGGCGCATTGATGGCGTTGCGCTCAGCAGCGGCTTTTACCGTGGCATTTCTTGAATTGATATCCGGCAAATAGCGCCTTCTGTTGAGCAAGGTTTCGGCATAGCCTTTTTCCCTGGCACTCTCGATGGCCATTTGTTTATATTCTTGAATACCAGGAAATTCTTTGAAATAATTATCGATGATTTCCTTTGCTTCTGTTCTTGAGATATTGAGATTTTCTGCCAGTCCAAAAGCACCTTGACCATATGCTATTCCAAAGTTCACAGCCTTGGCCTTGCTTCGCTGGTCGCGCGTTACATCTTCTAGAGCTACGTTGAATACTTTAGATGCTGTGGCTGCGTGAATATCTAAGCCATTTTTAAAAGCTTCAATCATGCCTTCATCTTTACTCAATGCTGCAATGATTCTTAATTCAACTTGAGAATAGTCTGCCGCTAGAATAACATGATTCTTGTCTCTAGGAATGAATGCTTTTCGAATGAGCCTTCCACGCTCTGTACGAATCGGGATGTTCTGAAGATTTGGATTGTTTGATGAAAGTCGGCCCGTTGCAGCTACGGTCTGCATATAGTTGGTATGTATTCTACTTGAGCTTGGGTTGACCAATTCAGGCAAGCTATCAACGTAGGTGCTTTTCAACTTTTTCACGCTGCGATAGTCTAGAATCAGCGGAATGATTTCATGCCTATTGGCTAATTTTTGAAGTGTGTCTTCCTTTGTTACATACTGTCCGCTTTTGGTTTTTTTGGCCTTTTCATCAATTTTCAAATGGTCGAAGAGCATTTCTCCCAGCTGTTTTGGCGAGTCGATATTGAAATTGATGCCGGCCAATTCTAAAATTTTTTTCTCAAGCTGTTCGATGTCTTTTCCCAACTCTTTGGAGAATGTTTTCAGCGCATCTACGTCTAAATTGATCCCTTCAATTTCCATTTGGGTGAGCACAGGAATCAATGGAGACTCAATTTCTTTAAAGAGTTTAACCAAGTGATCTTTATCAAGCTCAATGTCTAATGCTTGCTTTAACTGCCAAGTAATATCAGCATCTTCTGCAGCATATTCAGTGATTTCTGTCAATGGAACATCGCGCATGCTTCCCTGTCCTTTTCCCTTTTTACCAATGAGAGATTCAATGGATACAGGTTTGTATTGCAGGTAGTATTCAGACATTTCATCCATGTTGTGCCTCATATCAGGATGCAACAGGTAATGGGCAATCATAGTGTCATATAGGAAGCCTTGGACGTGAATACCATAGCGATGAAGCACTTCGATATCATATTTCAAGTTTTGCCCAACTTTTTCAGCTTCGTTTTCAAAGACCGATTTAAATTCAGCAACGATAGATTTCGCTTCATCTTGGTTTTCTGGAATGGGAACATAAAAGGCAGTTCCTTTTTCCCAGCAAAACGACATGCCTACCAATTCAGCAGTGAGCGCATCAATTCCTGTTGTTTCTGTATCGAAGCAGAAGCTCTTTTGATTCTTCAAGTTTGAAATCAATGCTTGCCTCGCCTCCTTGTCCTCTATAGCTTGATAATTGTGTTTGATATTTTCAATGGACTTCAAGTCATCCACTTTTATATTTTCTTCTGCTTCCTGCACATTTGTTTCGGGTGTGCTGAAAAGGTCAAGTTGACTGCTAGCGCTTGCAGATTGAACAATGGTGATTTCTTCGCCCAGCATGCGCTTCGCCATGGTTTTAAATTCCAATTCTGTAAAAATCTCAATGAGTTTTTCTTGATTTGGTTCTTCGCGAATGAGGTTTTTTTCGTTCAGTTCGATGGGTACATCGAGGATGATGGTCGCCAATTCTTTAGACATGAAAGCCAATTCTTTATTCGCCTCAACCTTCTCTTTCATTTTACCTTTAAGCTGGTCTAAATTTTCATAGAGTCCTTCCACAGAATCGAACTGCTGTACAAACTTGATCGCTGTTTTTTCTCCTACGCCTGGAATGCCCGGAATATTGTCAACCGCGTCTCCCATCATTCCTAAAATGTCGATTACCTGATCGGGTCGCTCGATGCCATATTTCTCACATATTTCCTTCACTCCCATGATCTCAACATCTCCTCCTCCGCGTGCAGGTTTATACATGAAGATATTTTCTTCCACCAATTGACCATAGTCTTTATCTGGAGTCATCATGTATACGGTATAGCCTTTTTTAGCTGCTTTTTTTGCCAAAGTTCCAATCACATCATCGGCTTCAAATCCTTCCACTTCGAGTGCGGGAATATTGAAACCCTCAACAATGGCCTTGATGTAGGGTATAGACCGCGCAATGTCTTCTGGCATTGCCTCGCGATTGGCTTTGTATTCGGCATATTGTTCTACCCTAAAATTTTTCTGATCACCACTTGGCGGATCAAATACTACTGCGATGTGCGTTGGATTTTCTTTATTAATAAGGTCAAACAAGGTATTTGTAAAACCAAACATGGCTGAGGTGTTGAAGCCTTTACTGCTGATCCTAGGATTTGAAATGAAGGAATAGTATGCCCTGTAGATCAAGGCAAAAGCATCAAGTAGAAAGAGTTTTTTTTCGTCAGCCATTCTCGCATGTAATTTGCCGAAATATAACCCTATCGTGAGAATGAAGAGGTCATTTCAACGGAAGAATTCCGGAAGTTTTTAGTGTTTTCTGTTCTGTTGGAAAAGGAGTTGGTTGAGCCAATGACCCAGCCATGCCGATCCTGCACCAACGGCCGCACCCACCAAAACATCGCTCGGATAATGCACGCCCAAGTGCATCCTTGAATAACCCACCGCACCAGCCCATGCATATGCTGGTGCTACCACATACCATTTTGGAAAAGCAAAAGCCATTGCGGTAGCTGTAGCAAATGCATTCGAAGTATGTCCAGAAGGAAAAGATGGACTTCCAGCATCGGTTTGCTGATCAATGAAGGGATAGGTTTTGAAAGGGCGGTCCCGATTGATGCTGTATTTCAATGCCAACGTAGTAACTGCTGAAATGGCCATACTTCCTGCAATGTAGAGACCTTTTCTTCTAAGTAAACTATCCTTGGTGATAAACCCAACACCAAAAACGCCTGAAGGACATAGCATGCTAACAACAGATGCATACGTTGTTATAGCCGAAAATGCAGGATCAAGTCGTTGATTGCGATGAACATTGGTCGCTTGCAGCCAATCGATATCTAGGTTTTGAGCTTTTACGTGGCCAAATGGAAAGAGTAGAATCAGAACAATAGCGAGCCTCATTCTTTGTAAATGACTTGCATCAATACATCGCCAACCACTTTCAGGGCGTTGGCATCAATGATATCCATATTGTCATCGTGGGTGTGATGAAACGATCCAAAATCTGCTCGACCCATTTCGTAGTGGATGATATCTATGGTAGGTATGCCGGCCAAAGTATTCAAGTAAATATGATCATCTGTAATAGGATTGCCATTGATATTTGGAAAATAATCTTTGTGGCCCATTGCCTGAGCTATGGACCAAACATTGTTCACTACACTTGGAGCATAGTTCATGGAAGCTGCTTCCTTTGGAAAAACAGCATTGCTGGCCCCCACCATATCGAGCAGTATGCCATATCTGGGCCTATAATTGGCAAAAGGAATATTTTTTGCCCAATACTGTGAACCTAAACACCAAGAGTCATTTGATGTTCCTACCATAGAAGACTCAGGCTTACCGTAGTCTTCTGTGTCGAAGAAAACGATATCGAAACCGATGTTAGGGCCAAGACTGTCTTTACTAATCGCTCTGGCCAATTCCAGCAAAACACCAACGCCACTTGCGCCATCATTTGCACCATCAATGGGTTTGTTTAGATCACGCGTATCACGATCGGCATAAGGTCTCGTGTCCCAATGCGCACAGAGCAAAACGCGATCCTTAAGTTCAGGACGATAACGGCCCATCACGTTGATCATTCTTAGCGGTTGGTCGTTATATGCAATTACTTCGGCTTGTTGAGCAGAAGTTTCCAATCCGAAGCTTTTCATTTTGGCTTCCATCCATTTTGCGCATGCTAATTGTGCATCTGTATTTGGAACGCGCGGACCAAAATCTACTTGTTTTTGCACAAAGGCAAAGGCTGTATCTTGATTGAAAGATGGCGTTGCGATAAGTTGAATGGCTGGTTTGCTCGCGGCAGGTTTTTGTCGTGTCTCTACCTTCCTTTCGGCATCATTCTCACAACTCCAAAGAACCATGCTCAATAGCGAAACCGATAGAAGGAGTCTTCCTATTTTAATCCCCATGACGCCCCGTCTTTGCCGTCTTTCACAACGATGTTTAATGCATCAAGTTGATCTCTAATGGCATCGGAAGTTGCCCAATCTTTATTCGATCTTGCACGCGCTCTTAGATCGAGAATCAATTCCATTAAGCCATTGGTTAAGTCAGAATCACCTGTTTCTTCGATCGAACTTAATCCAAGTACATTTTTTACGATTCCATCCATCAATGAGATCAAATCATTCTTGTCTTGCTCTGTGATTTTAAGACGTCCTTCTGCAATGGAGTTGATGCTTTTTACCGCGTCAAACAAATGGCTGATCAGCACAGAACTGTTGAAATCATCGTCCATTGCCGCGGTAAATTTGGCCTTGTAATCCTGGATGTTAATGTCTGACTTTTCAGATGTGACAAGCGTTGGCAACACCTTCATTCCAGCCATCAATCGTTGGTATCCTTTTTCAGAGGCTTCTAGAGCTTCATTTGAGAAATCAAGTGTGCTTCTGTAATGTGCTTGCATCATAAAAAACCGCACCACCATAGGGTGGAAGCCTCTCCTGAGCAAAGGATGATTACCGGTAAATAATTCATTTGGTAAGATGGAGTTGCCCAATGATTTGGACATTTTAGAACCTTCAAAAGTGAGCATGTTGGTATGCAGCCAATATCGCGCAGGTCCGTGCCCTGTGCAAGCAGTGTTTTGTGCTACTTCTGATTCATGATGAGGGAATTTAAGGTCCATGCCACCTCCGTGAATGTCGAATTGTTCGCCCAAGTATTTTGTACTCATTGCTGAACACTCCAAGTGCCAGCCGGGAAATCCCATTCCCCAAGGTGAAGGCCATTGCATGATGTGTTCGGGAGCTGCTTTTTTCCAAAGGGCAAAATCAGCGAAGAAGCGCTTTTCACTTTGTCCGTCAAGCGCACGGGTGTTCTCAAAAAGCTCGTCTACGTTTCGACCACTGAGTTCGCCATAGTTATGCTTTTCCTTATAGGCTTCAACATCAAAATAAATGTTCCCTTTAGACTCATAAGCGTAACCATTATTGATAATGGTTTTGATCATTTCAATCTGTTCGATCATGTGCCCTGTGGCTGTGGGTTCAATGTCAGGTGGCAAAATGTTCATCATTGCCATGATGTTGTGAAAATCGGTGGTGTATTTCTGAACGATTTCCATCGGTTCCATTTGCTCTAGTTTAGCTTGTTGACCAATTCGATCCACGCCATCGTCAATGTCGGTTGTGATATGTCCAACATCGGTAATGTTTCGCACATAGCGCACCTTATAATCGGAGTAGCGCAAATATCTCGCGATCAAATCGAAGGAAAGGAATGTTCGAACATTCCCAAGATGCGCATTGCTATATACCGTTGGTCCGCAAACGTATAGTCCAACACGAGGAGGGTTAAGCGGCTCAAACTTTTCTTTCTTTCCCGATAGGGTATTGTAAACGTGCAATGCTGAGTTCATGATCAATTTTTCGCGGGCAAAGATAGAAGCTGAAAAAGGAAAGACGCGATGGAAAAACGATCAAAAGAAAAAGTTCGAATAATGCCTGCAGTTTATTTCATATCCGCAGTGATCACGCCTTCACCAACGTATTGTCCATTTGAATAAATCTCAATGGTTTCTAGGATTCCATCTTTCGAGTACTTGTAGATTATTCCATCCATTAATCGGCCATTCTTGAAAATTCCTTTTTGATGGATTTGTCGATTCTTGTTGTATAGGGTGTGAGGCCCATTGCTATCGAACCTTCCTATGTTCGGAGCGGCTTCTTGTTGCGAAACGGCTATGGTTGTTTTCACCTTATTGTTGTCATCATTCACTGGTTCAGGGTCATCTTTCACAGCAACCGCTGGTATTGATGCTTCCTTAAACTGTGATTTGGCTGCGTCCATTTTACCTCCATTGAAGACTCGAACAGACTTAAGATCTCCATTCGCGTAATATTCCTTCACGGCTCCATCCTCTTTACCACCATTCCAGTTTCCTTCAATCATTAACTGACCGTTTTCGTGGTAATATTTTTGAACGCCATTTCGTTTTCCGGTTTCATCAAACGTAAAATCTTGTTGTACTTGACCGTTTTCGTAATACCGGGTGAATTTGCCCATGTTTTTGTTTAAACCCCAATTGCCTCTTTCTTCAATTTGACCGTTTTCGTAGTATGTGGTATACGGTCCTTTAGGGCGACCGTTTTCGTGTGTGATTTCGCTTTTCAATTTTCCTGAAGGATAGTAAGCCTTCCAGAGGCCAACTTTTCTACCATCTTGAAATTCACCTTCTTCAACCACCGTGCTCTCGTCATAACCTGGAGTAGGTTTATCTGCCCCTGTGAGCTTCCAATACCCAACCTTTCTGCCAGCCTCATTGGTTTGATTCTGAGCGAAAAGTGAACATGAAATAGAAATTAGGACTAGAATGATGAATGTTCTCATTGCAATGATGTACTTCAAAAATGGCCGAAGAGATAAACTTATTTCCAAGACTAAGCGTCAGTTTTATTCCAAGTGGTTAATCGAATTAAGCCGATACGTTGATTTGCTTTCGTAGGTTTTCAAGCATGTCTGAAACCAATCGCTTTAAATCATAACTGTGCGCCCAGTTCCAATCGGCTCTGGCACTGTCATCGTTGATTGAAGCAGGCCAATTATCCGCAATGGCTTGTCTGAAATCTGGTTCGTATGAAATACTGAAATCAGGAATGTGCTTTTGAATTTCTTGAGCAATTTCTGCAGGATTAAAACTCATTGCACTGATGTTGTAACTGCTTCTAATTTTAATCTTTTCGGCAGGTGCCTGCATGATATGGATGGTAGCCTTTACAGCATCGCTCATGTACATCATTGGCAACGAAGTTTCTGGCCCCAGGAAGCATTCATAATTTTTAGTTTTCAAGGCTTGATGAAAAATGTCAACGGCATAGTCTGTGGTGCCTCCGCCTGGAAGTGATTTGTATCCAATAAGTCCTGGATAGCGCACGCTGCGTACGTCTACGCCCCATCTATTAAAGTAATACTCGCACCAACGTTCGCCCGCAAATTTTGAAATTCCATAAACTGTAGTTGGTTCAATCACTGTGCGTTGCGGAGTAATGTCACTAGGTGTAGTTGGGCCAAAAACAGCAATGGAACTAGGCCAGAAAATTTTCTTTACCAAACCTTCTTTGGCTAAATCAAGGATAGAAAATAATCCATCCATATTCAGTTTCCATCCAAATTCAGGATTTTTTTCAGCCGTAGCCGAAAGCAGTGCCGCCAATTGGTAAACTTCGGTGATCTTGTAATCAACAATTACCTTCCTTGTGGCTTCTCTATCAAGCACATCCAATTTCACATATTCAACATCGAAATTAGCGCTATCACGAATGTCAGATGCTATAACGCTTTCATTTCCAAATCGTTTAGCCAGCTCCTCAACCAGTTCTGTGCCTACTTGACCGCAAGCACCAATCACCAAAATGCGCGTATCGCTCATGATTTAAAGTTTGCGCAAATATGGGTGATGAAATTCAGAAATCTCAACTATTTGAAGTGAAGATGTGAAGAATATTTAAAGGCTGTGCCTTCATTGTTTGTTAGGCTTCGTCAAAATTCACTACCACATCGCTTGTCGTAGGATGTGCCTGGCAAGTGAGAATGAAACCACGCTCTAAATCGTCTGGTTCTAAGGAATAATTGACATCCATATCTACTTTTCCGCTTTCAAGCTTGGCACGACATGTAGCACAAACGCCACCTTTGCAGGCAAAGGGCAGGTCTGCCCCATGATTTAATGCGGCATCCAGAATATTCGTCTTTTGAGAGTCCATTTTGAACTGAGTGGCGACACCGTCCAGCATGATGGTTACGTTGGCTTCAAAACCCATCACTTCTTTCTTCTTTTCGATCGGCTTTCCGCTTCTTTCTGCCAATTGCTGTGGAGAGGCAAACAATTCAAAGTGAACTTTCTTTCTATCAACATTTACTGCAGCGAGACTTGCTCTAACCGCATCGATCATTGGCGCTGGCCCACAGATGAAAACTTCGTCAATGCTTTCTGGCTCGATGAAGTACTTGAGCATCAGTTCGCATTTTTCTCCGTCAATTCTGCCATGAAGTAGTGGAAATTCGCTGGCTTCTCTACTCAGGATGTAAAACACCCTCAATCGATTCATGTATTGGTTTTTGAGGTCTTCAATCTCCTCTTTAAAAATGATGCTGCCTGTGGATTTATTGCCATAAACCAACGTGAATTCGCTTTTTGGTTCTGTAGCCAAAATGGTTTTCATGTGCGCCATAACAGGGGTGATTCCGCTTCCTGCCACAAATGCCACATAGTGCTTTTCATGCGTAACATCCAATTTGGTGTAGAAGCGTCCAAGTGGCGTCATTACATCCAACACGTCTCCTTGATGGAGCGATTCATTGGCATAGGTTGAAAACAGTCCACCCTCAACTTTCTTTATGGCTACCCGCAGGTCATTGTCATAAGGACTTCTGCAAATGGAATAGCTGCGCCTCACCTCTTCACCATTGATGTCTTTTTTGAACGTCAGGTATTGGCCTTGAATGAAGGTGTAGTCATCTTTCAAATCTGCTGGTACTTCAAATGAAACAGAAACGGTGTCTTCTGTTTCTCTTCTCACTTCTCTTACTGTCAACGGATGAAATTTCGGCATAGTCAATTTTTAGAGGCGGTAAAAATAGCATAAGTCCATTGCTTTTGATGCGCACTTTGATCCTCGCGGAAGATGATTATGGTCAGCTTGCACACGGGTGGTTCATGGTTCGTGGTTCTCTCGTCTGCCTTTGGCAGCCTCAGTTCGTAGTTTGGGTCCTGCGCGATAGATGATTCATGATTTATAATTCATTATTGATGATTAACCAACTTAACCACGAACCACAAACTCACAACCTCGCTCGGCTTCGGCTCCGCTCAGCCTTCGCTTATCCTTCGTTAGCGATTGGTGAAACCATGAACTACGAACCATGAACCATCAAACCACGAATTATAGATTATCAATCATAAATTATGAATCCGTTCAGAACCATGAACCATGAATCCTTGCCAGAGGTAAACAAAACCTGATTTTGGTCTGTTTTCACTGAGAACTTGTGTTCAATCAGCCATCAAACCAACCTTCGTATTTATATTCGCAAACACACACGATGATTATGGCTGAAAAAGAACTAGAGAAGATCTTCCAAGAGAAAGTCGACAACGAGATAAAAATAGAGCCAAAAGATTGGATGCCAGACGCATATCGCAAAACGCTCATTCGTCAAATCTCACAACACGCACACAGCGAAATTGTGGGCATGCTTCCTGAAGCAAATTGGATCACAAGAGCCCCGAGCTTGAAGAGGAAAGTGGCCCTCTTGGCCAAAGTGCAAGACGAAGCTGGACATGGGCTCTACTTGTATTCTGCTGCTGAAACATTAGGAGTGGAGAGGGATGATACCATCGAGGACCTACATTCCGGAAAAGCAAAGTATTCTTCCATCTTTAATTATCCAACATTGACTTGGGCCGATATAGGAGCCATTGGTTGGTTGGTAGATGGTGCGGCTATTATGAATCAAGTACCGCTGTGCCGCTGTTCATATGGGCCGTACAGCCGAGCTATTATTCGTGTATGTAAAGAAGAGAGCTTCCACCAGCGTCAAGGATATTCAATCATGTTGGCAATGGCCAAAGGAACTCCAGAACAAAAGCGTATGGCACAAGATGCTATCAACCGTTGGTGGTTCCCAGCATTGATGATGTTTGGTCCTCACGACTCTGATTCTGCGCATTCTGAACAAAGCATGAATTGGAAGATCAAGCGTTTTTCAAACGATGAATTGCGTCAACGGTTTTTGGACATGACCGTTCCTCAATGCGAATTATTGGGTTGTGAAGTTCCAGATCCGAATTTAAAATTCAACGAAGAAACGGGTCACTATGAAATGAGTCCTTTGGATTGGGATGAATTTTGGAATGTGGTGAAAGGCAACGGAAAATGCAACCGTCAGCGGATCAGAGCGCGAAGAGAAGCCTACGAAAAAGGAGATTGGGTGCGTGAAGCAGCCATGGTATATGCCGAAAAGAAACAAAAGAGAAGAGAAGCTACGAAAGCAGCTTAAACCATAAAAGACCGTCACGATGTCTAACAAGAAAAATTGGCCTCTATGGGAGGTTTTCATAAGAAGTAAAGCAGGACTAAGTCACCGACATGCGGGAAGTTTGCACGCTGCAGATGCTGAAATGGCGCTGGAAATGGCCAGAGATGTTTATACGAGAAGAAATGAGGGCGTCAGTCTTTGGGTGGTAGAATCGGTGCACATCTCCGCTTCAGATCCTATTGATAAAGATGCTTTATTCGAGCCTGCAAACGATAAGATTTATCGTCACCCTACTTTTTATGATTTACCGGACGAGGTGAAGCACATGTAATTTGTAGAGCTTTCAGGTCCTAGTTTTCAGTATTAAGAGATTCATTGAAGCCTTTCGATTTTCGGGAGTCTTCGTTATTTCTGACTTTGCAGCTCCTTTTTATAAGTCTCAATGGCTCGTTGCCTCGCCATTTTGTGCTCAACAATGGGTTTTGGATAGTCAGGTGAACCGTATTCAGGAATCCATCTGCGGATGTATTTCAACTCAGGATCAAAGCGCTCGGTTTGCAAATAGGGATTAAAGACCCTGAAATAAGGCGCTGCATCAACGCCTGAGCTTGCAGCCCATTGCCAGCCACCATTGTTGGAGGCCAATTCAAAATCGATCAATTTTTGTGCAAAGTATGCTTCGCCCCAACGCCAATCAATGAGCAAATGCTTGGTTAAAAAACTCGCCACGATCATGCGCACACGATTGTGCATGAAACCTGTTTCATTCAACTCACGCATGCCTGCATCTACAATAGGGTAGCCTGTTTTCCCAGCACACCAAGCCGCAAATTGATCTTCGTTATTAATCCACGGAATGCGGTCGTATTCAGGTCGAAAGCTGCCATTTACTACATGGGGAAAATGCCATAGAATAGTTTGGTAAAAATCTCTCCAAATCAGCTCATTGAGCCATTTTTCATTGAGTTTCATTCCAAGTCGTGCCAGATGACGAATGCTTACCGTGCCAAACCGCAAATGCACACTTAATCTGGATGTTCCTTTCAAGGCAGGAATGTCTCGCGTTTCATGGTATTTGTTGACAATGGCTTTGTCAACTGTATTATCGCTCCAATCTTCTTTGTGTTTTGTGAATCCCATTGATTCGATAGAAAGCAGCGGATTTGCTTCAGTTTGATTGAAGTTATTGAAATACGATTCAGTAGGGTAGGGCTTCAGATAGAAATTGTTCAGTTTTGCCTTCCATTTCTTTGAATAGGGAGTAAAAACCGTGTAAGGTTTACCATCATCCTTTAGAACTTCATCTTTTTCGAAAATCACATGGTCTTTGAATGCGCGAAATTTTAGCTCGTGTTGTTGAAACAAGTCATAGACCATTTTATCTCGCTCTAACGCGTATGGCTCATAGTCTTTGTTGGCAAATAGTCCTGTGATCCCATGATCTTTCAGTAACAATTGAAATACTTCCATTGGTGTGCCGTAAAACACCCATAAATCTGAACCTTTCGATTGTAACTCTTGCTTTAGTCGTTCGATTTGCTTGTAAATAAAACTCACCCTTCGGTCGTCTTTCTCTTCGAGGTGATCAAGAATATTTTTATCGAAAATGAAGATAGCCTGCACGTTTTCGCCTTCCTTCAAAGCATGAAATAATCCCGCATTATCTTCCAATCGAAGGTCGCGTCTGAACCAAAAAAGGGAAAATTCTGAATTGCTCACGGTTGTTTTTAGGACTGAATTTGGTCTATTGCTTCTTGAATAGAATTCACGTAGGTAACATTGATTTGATCCAATAAACTCTCAGGGTAATCGCGAGCGATTTCGGCCCTTCCAGCTTCCACACATTTATTAAACCACTCTTCATTGGGTAAAATCTTGAAATGATCTTTTAGTCCAAGTTTGAGCATGTCTTGTTTCCATTCAATATAGTACCATTCCATGCTCGGTTGATGAAATGCACGCAAGGCACGTTTGTCAAAAATGAAATACTTCAAATCATAATTTTTGATCATTTCGCCACGCTTCTTAAATATGGTCATGAACTGATCAACAGGAATATATTGATCTAAGCTTTCGCAAATTCCAATTTTCAGAACTTTACTGTACACGCATCTCCCAAAATCACTACTGTAAAATTCAGTGAATTTAGTGTTGATTATCTCTTCTTTAAACTTATTCATAATCAAGTTTTTAAATACAAAAACCTATCAGTAAATTATCGTCAATTTAAGGTTCATTAGCCTGCCAAGATGTAATGGTGTTGGTGATGATTTCAGATTGTTTTTTCATGTTCAACATTTTGATTTCTTCTATGAGTGTTACAAGTCTTTTGGTGCCAAATTTTTTGCTTTTTGGCCCTCCAAATTGATCTGGAATACCATCGATGAACATGTAAAATTTATTCTTCCCTTCTACTTCAATTTCGATGGTTTCAAAAGTTGAGTCGGGGTTTTCGGCTATGGATGCACGGTTTGCTTTAATCAACTCTGAGTGACCAATTCCTATGTGTAAAAGTGGTCTTCTCGCACCGGCATAGCTCACCTTTTTTGACTTTTTAGATATCCTACAAAGGCTAATATCTAAACCGTCTTTCACTTCTCCAGCTCCACCATTTAGAGCGCTAAAGAGCATTTTGTTTAGCTCCCCTAGTATCGCACCAGGGTCGTGAATGGCGTGCTGCAGTATGATTTCGTCTAACAATGAATGCGCCATCATACTGATCATCGCGCCTGGAATGCCATGGCCTGTGCAATCAATGGCTGCAATAAAGTAGAAGTCTTCAGCTTCGGTAAAGTAAGCGAGATCACCCCCAATGATTTCGCATTGCTTGCGGTAGATGAAACTATCATTGAAAGCTTTGTTTACTTCGTAACAAGATGGCATAATGGCTTGTTGCAGACGCTCTGCGTAGCGCATACTGTCGTAAATCTCTTTGTTTTTTTCCTCAACCTTTTGCTTTGAAAGTTCTAGGCTCGATTGAATCTGAGACATGAATCCAGTGGTTCGCTCGAGCATGTCTTGTTGAGAATTGATCCGTTCTTTTAGAACGCTTAACTCTTTGCGAAGCTGGTCTACACTTTCGGTTTGTACTGTAGAATTTTTCAAGTCTTGAATTTTTCAGTGTGTCGACTTTAAAAACAATTTTTGCATCCTAAGGTTTAAGATTCTGGTCTCGCGTACCCCTTTTTATTCAAAAATTTAATACGGTGGTAATGGTATAATCCACTGGTGGCGATAAGATTCTCATCCGCCATTTTTATTGAACCATCTTCCTCTATGATTTGCGCGTTCAGCAGTACTTCCTTGACATGTCCAACGATCAATCGGGTTCCATTCATCACCAAATGTTCTTCTTGAAACTCTAGCATCATTTTGATTGGACTTTCCTTTACATATGGTGCTTGACTGTGTTCAGTAAATTTTGGCGTTAGTCCAGTAGCTTCAAACTCACTTTCCTCAGTTTCATATTTTGCTGAAGTTTGGTGCGCTTGATCAATCATGTCGGTGGTGATGTGATTGATTGTATAGAGCCCGGTGTCTTTGATATTCTTGTATGTTCCTCTTGGAACCGTTGTAGGTCTCAAAATAAATCCCAACAAAGGAGGATTGGCACCCAAATGCACCAAGGAATTAAAAATGGCCAAGTTGTGCTGACCCTTTGCGTTGCTCGTTCCGATCAAAACTGAAGAGCGCACACCACTTAAAGTATTGAAGAAGTTTGCCCAATAACGGTCTTTACGTTCAGCCCAATCTATTTCAGTAAAAATCGCCATGATTAGCGCAGTCTACTCATTCCTCCGTCAATACCAATCACCTGGCCGGTAATCCAGCTTCCGTTTTCGGAAACTAAGTGTACTGCCATTGAGGCAATTTCTTCTGCTTTTCCCACACGCTTTAAAGGGTGCCGTTCTTCGCTGGCTTCGCATTTTTTATCATTTGAAAGTAAGGCCTCGGCAAGAGGTGTTTCAGTTAAACTTGGTGCGATAGCGTTGACACGTATGTGAGGCGCTAACTCAGATGCCAATGATCGTGCAAGTCCTTCTATAGCGCCTTTTGAGGACGCTACGGAAGCGTGAAATGCCATTCCTTGTTGCACTGCTACGGTGCTGAAAAGGACAATAGAACCATTTCCTTTTTTCAAGGCAGGCAGGCAGGCTTGAATGCATTTTATAGCACCGTAAACGTTAAGATTAAAGTCGTTTTTGAAGTCTTCTTCAGTCAACCTATTGAATGGCCTCAAATTGATGCTTCCCGGGCAATAGATCAATCCTTTGAGTTCATCAAAATCTTCCAATGCCGAAACGTCTTCAAGCACATCTATGTCTATGAACTCAACGGGAAGATGGCTGATATCAGTATTCGTTCGAGCGGCCACTATTACTTCATGTCCTGATTCTAACAACTGCTCAGTGCAGGCTTTTCCGATGCCTTTACTTCCGCCAACCACTAAGTATTTCATCAGTATTGGCTTTTCAAATTGAGGTAGCTCAAGAATTCTTTTCTCGTTTCCATTTCTTTGAATTTGCCATGATAGCTTGCGGTTACTGTGCTACTTGCTGTATCTTGAATTCCTCTTGATTTCACACACAAGTGCTCAGCATCAATCACCACAGCCACGTCATCTGTTTTGAGAACCTCTTTCAAAGCGCGGGCAATCTGCTCGTTTAGGCGCTCTTGAACTTGGGGGCGCTTTGCGTAATACTCAACCAGTCGATTGATCTTACTCAAGCCAATGACATTTCCATTGCTGATGTATGCCACATGAGCTTTGCCTATGATTGGCACAAAATGGTGCTCACAATAAGAATACAACGTAATGTCGCGCTCAACGAGCATTTCTTTGTATTTGTATTTATTGGAAAAGAGCTTGATTTCAGGCTTATTCTCCGGATTGAGGCCTTTAAACACTTCGTTTACAAACATTTTTGCAACGCGATTAGGAGTGTCTTGAAGGCTTTCGTCTGTCAAATCCATTCCCAAGGTTTCCATGATTTCTTTAAAATGACCTTTGATTTTTTCCACTTTTTCTTGACTAGAAAATTTGTGGGCATCTTTCTTCATCGGTGTGGAAAGACCATTCCAATGATGTTCGTAGTCAAGGGTATCTAAAGCTTCTTTATTCGCCACTGTATTCAACATAATTTCTTTCGGTTTCGTAAAGCGTTACGGTTAATTGGAGATGGTCGTCAAGTCGTTTTCTAAGTCGATTCCAAATCACAACGGCAATGTTTTCAGCCGTAGGGTTCAGTGTTTTGAATTCTTCAATATCGAGGTTGAGGTTTTTGTGATCGTAGCGATTCAGTACCTCTTCGTTCATGATGTCTTTCAAAACTTTCATGTCAATGACATAACCGGTTTCGTGATCAATTTCTCCGGTTACGTGCGCGATTACATCGTAGTTATGACCATGATAGTTTGGGTTGTTGCATTTACCGAAGACTGCAGTGTTTTTTTCTGAACTCCAATCGGCATTATGCAAACGGTGGGCAGCGTTGAAATGCCCTTTTCTGCTCACTTTTATCTTCAAAACTTAAAGTTTGATTGCAATTTTATTGTTGTCCATTTTGTCCAAGGCAATCTTGAACCATTCCGTGTAGTGATGCGGGTTTTGTGTTATGTCGCTTCTTAGGTCGTTAACTGAAATATACTTCCAATCACATACTTCATCAAGGTTTACACGTGGCGTTCCGTCAAAGGAACCGAAGAATACATGATCAAATTCGTATTCCGTTAGTCCTCGGTCGAGTTCAGCTTTATAAATGAAGGAAAAGCGCTCGCTTATGGGGCAATCAAACCCCATTTCCTCCATCAATCTCCTGTGTGCTGCACCTTCAGTTGTTTCTCCTTTTCTGGGGTGACTGCAGCAAGCGTTCGTCCAAAGTCCTCCAGAATGGTATTTATCCAATGCTCTTCTGTGTATGAGCATTTCGCCCTTATGGTTGAATATAAATACTGAAAATGCTCGATGAAGCAAGGCTTTTTCATGAGCTTGCATTTTTTCCATCGTGCCGATTTCTTCGTCAGCAGTATTGACCAATATGACTTCTTCTAGATTCATTTGTCCTATGATATTTGCACAGCAACGCTGACTTTTTGTTTGTTTAAGCGTTCAAATTGAGTGAAGTAATCCATCCAAATTTCTTGCTGATTAGAGTTTTGCATGGAACTGTGAATCACTTTATAGTCTTCTTTTAGTTCGGTATTATAATCCAAAAAAGCCGGAGCGTTGAGTTGAATCAGGAACCTCAAATACCTGAACTCTGCATTTTGTGGTGCGGCCTCTATAGCTTCCTCAAGCAGCCTAGTGCCGTCCTTGAAATAGGCATACTTGGTCCAAGGCATGAACTCACACTCAGCAACCAATGCTTTAGCCGCACCTAGATAAGCTTTGCCTTGCAAGTTCTCTTTGTCGTTTATGCTTTCCAATAAAACCATGTACGACTCCCGCCATTCTTTTTGCTGAACCGCTTGAATAAATCCACTTCTCACCTTCGAGATTTCAGGATAGTGACTCCAAGCTGTTGCCGAAAGCAGAGTGAATACCAATATGAAAATCAGATTTTTCAAATCAAATTCAAACTGTGTTTCACGTAGCTTTCAACGAAAATTGCATACTTCTTTTGATTTGGTATACGAATTCTAGATTTCAATATCTCTTTCGCGTCAGTGCGTTGTATTTTGGTGAAAAGCTGGTAGAAATAGATGTAGGCCATGTAAACTCCAAAGCGAGATGATCGAGGTAGTTGCAAGATCCCTTTGTATCCTTCAGCAAAATCTTCAGCAATTTCTTCTTCGATGCGCTTCTTTTCTTCGGCATTGAAGTTTTCTAAATCAACACCTGGAAAATAGGTCCGTCCCATTTCTTGATAATCGGCTTTCAAATCACGCAGGAAGTTAATTTTTTGGAATGCCGCACCCAGTCTCATCGCTGCGAATTGCAGTTCTTTATATTTTGTCTCATCACCATATACGAATACTTTCAGACACATCAAGCCAACTACCTCAGCACTGCCAAGGATGTATTTCTCATATCCTTTTCGTGTATAAGCCGTTTTGTTGAGGTCCATTTCCATGCTTTCAAGAAAAGTGTCAATCAACTCCCGATCGATGCCAAAGTCTCTTACGGCTTTTTGAAAACTATTGAGTATCGGATTGAGCGATATGCCTATCTCAATTGCCTCGTAAGTGTCTTTCTTGAATTTGTCCAGTAAGTATGCCTTGTCGTAGTCATGAAATGTGTCCACAATTTCATCGGCAAAGCGCACAAAACCATAAATTGAATAGATTGCATCCCTTACTGAGGCGCCTAAAAATCTCGTTCCGAGCGAGAACGAAGTGCTATAAGAACGAGTCGTCATGCGGCTCGCCTCAAGGCTAACTTTATCGAATAACTCTTTCATATCAATTGAGATTGTGTTTTTTTAAAATATAATCCGCTACAACTTGACCGCTTATTAAAGACGGAGGAACTCCTGGTCCAGGCGAAGTGAGTTGGCCGGTATAATAGAGGTTTTTGATTTTTTTGTGTTTTATCCTCGGTTTGAGAAAAGCAGTTTGGAACAGCGTATTGGCCAGGCCGTAGGCGTTTCCCTTGAAAGCATTGTAATCTGACACAAAATCAGAAACAGAGTAACTGCGTTTAAAGGTGATGTTTTCTGTGATGTCAACACCTGTCTTTTCCTTCAGTCGATCTATAACTACTTGAAGTATTTATCTCTTAATTCTTCGCTATCGCCATTAATTCCAGTAGCAATAGGTATGAGGAAGAATAAATTTTCGCAGTTTTCAGGTGCAACCGTATCATCGGTTACAGATGGCGCACACACATAGAATAAGGGGTTTTTGGGCCATTGCTTGGTTTTGTAAATTTCGGTGGCGTGTGCATCAAAATCGGTATCGAAAAATAAGTTGTGGTGGTGCAGATTTGGGATTCTTCTGTTTACTCCTATGTAATAGATTAGACAGGAAGGCGCCATTACGCGCTTGTCCCAATATTCGGCTGTGTATTGTCGATCTTTTTCGTCCAGTAAGTGCTGCTCAATGTGCGCGTAATCAGCGCCACCCACCACATAATCTGGCGTATATTCACCTTTACTCGTTTTAACCGTTAACTTTCCGTTTGAATTGATTTTTTCAGCTGCTTCATCATATCTGAACTTAACGCCTTTTTCTTCTGCCAACTTCACCATGCCTTCTATGATTTTGTGCATTCCGCCCATGGGATACCAAGTGCCCAATTTTAAGTCAGCGTAGTTCATCAAACTATACAGGGCTGGGGTTTCCTTGGGCATTGCTCCTAGAAAGAGCACTGGAAATTCGATGATGCTCAAAAGTTTTGGATCCTTGAAATACTTGCGGGCGAAATCATGAAAATTGGAGAACAAGTCCAATTGAAAAAGGCCTTTTACAACTTTCCATTTGGCAAATTCGAAAATAGATAGGCTCGGTTTTTTTACCAAATCATTGATTCCTGCATCGTACTTTATGGAAGCATCGGCCAAGAATTTCTTCAGACTCTCTCCGGCACCCTTCTCTCTCTCCTCGAAAAGATCAATCAAACCCTGCATTGAAGCTGGCATGTCAATGTGTTCATCTGAAAAGAATACTCTGTATGATGGATCCAGTCGTTTGAGGGTATAATAATCGCTTGGCTTTTTGCCAAATCGAGCGAAAAACGTCTCAAAAACATCAGGCATCCAGTACCAACTCGGACCCATGTCAAACATGAAACCTTCGTGGTCGAACTTTCGAGCGCGTCCTCCAGCGCTACTATTTTTCTCAATAATGGTAACATCAAATCCTTTATCTGCAAGGGAAGTTGCAGCGGACAATGATGAAAATCCAGATCCTATTATGGTGGCGGTAGGCTTCAAGATTGTTTAGTTTGGGTTATAGTCGCTCAATACGTCCATGAGTTTTTTTCTTGCAAGGAAAATACGACTCTTAACCGTTCCAATAGGAAGGTTTAAATAATCTGCAATCTCTTTGTATTTGTATCCTTCGTTGTGCATTTTAAACGGAATGCGATATTCATCTTGAAGGTCATTTACAGAGCGTTTGATCTCAGAATGATTATAGATGCTTGATGGATTCTTATCTCTAGAATCTGGGGCATTAGACAAATAGTAAAGATCTTCAGACTGATCAATAATTGTTTTGGACTTTGCTTGTCTTCTGTAATTATTGATGAAGGTGTTTTTCATTATGGTATACAACCACGCTTTGAGGTTGGTGGCATCCCTGAACTTGTCTTTATAAGCAACAGCTTTCATGTAAGTATCTTGAACCAAGTCTTGAGCATCATCTCTATCGTGAGTGAGGCTGTATGCAAAATATTCAAGTGGCTTCCTGAACGAAAGAATTTGCTGATTGAATTCTACTGTTGACATTTTGTTTAATGTTTGTTTGTTAAACGTTCAACAAATATATGTACAGACATTCTTCACAACAAGTAATTGTTTAACTTTTTTCATAAAAGACTAAACAAAATATAATATATAAAGATGAAATCCTTGTGTGTATTGACTTTCGGGGATGTGTTAAATAAAATAAAATGGGGGTGTTAGGACCTACAAATACTTATCAAGGTCCTTCATTCCATGTAAAAAGTGCACATTTTTCTTCTTTAGTGCCTCGATTTCTGGGGTAGATCGAACAGCTACCAAGATTTTTACGTTCGGGTCGTAAGATGTAAACTTTTCAATGGAATGGGCAGCTTTACTCACGACTGCTGGATCGACAAAGAAGGTCAGCACGCTGTCAGGCTTCACGGTTTCAATGCATCGCTCAACATCCTTATCAGGAAGGTTCTGACCCATGTAATATACTGTGCATCCCTTCTTTTTGAGGATGTAGTTGGCCATCAATAAACCGATTTCGTGAAACTCACCCTCTGGTAAAAAGAGGATAAACTTTTTGCCGCCCGTTGGATTGGGAAGCAAATCAATGCCTGCTATGATTTTTTGACGAATCAAGCAACTAATGAAGTGTTCGTGGGCGGGATTGATCTGATCCAAGGTCCAGAGGATTCCTACCTTTTCCAAGAAGGGGTAGATGAGGTCTGTGATTGTCTTTTCGAAACCATTGTTACGCACAGAATTCTCGTAGATTCGGTGAAATTTTTCGGAATTCATATCGATCATCGAAACCATCAGATCGTTGGAGTCCAAGTCTAGAATAACATCTGGATCGCGCAATAAAGTTTGCTCGTAAAGCTTTTCTACTTCCTTTTGAAAGGCGTCTTCAGCCAATTGAGAAATGAAGGAAATCTTGTGTCCGTGCCTTGTCAGCAACGCCACGTTGAGTAAGTACTTTAATTGATCATCGTCATAGAAGCGAATATTAGTATTGGTTCTCTTTGGCTCGATAATGTTGTATCGCTGCTCCCAAATCCTAATGGTGTGAGCCTTGATGCCCGACAACTGCTCTAAATCTTTTATTGAATATGCTCCCATAATTGTGTTGCTGTTAACAACGCTTATGATGAAGTGTTCGATAAGTTTGTACTCCAAAGCAAAAATAAGTTCTTTTTTGCTTTGTTTAAAGTATTGTTATCCAAACTTAAACAGAAAGTTTCAGGTTCGAACACACGCATCAAGGAAATGATGGATGAGATAAGCATAACGCTGAAAGAGCAAGTAGCTAATTTGCCGCACAAGCCAGGTGTGTATCAGTTTAAGGATAAAACGGGTACAATTATCTACGTGGGTAAGGCGAAAGACTTGCGAAAAAGGGTTTCATCTTATTTTAATCGTGACAAATACGAAAGCGGAAAGACTAGGCTGCTGGTAAAAAAAATAGAAGCCGTTAATCACATTATTGTTGGTAATGAGTACGAGGCATTGTTGCTCGAAAACTCGATGATCAAAGAGCATCAACCGAAGTATAATATTCAGTTGCGTGACGATAAAACCTATCCTTGGATTTGCATCAAGAAGGAACGCTTCCCTCGCATTTTTCCTACCCGTAACGTAGTTCGTGATGGGTCAGAATATTATGGTCCTTATGCTTCGGTTAAAAGAATGAAAGCGGTCATCGGACTTGCAACCAAGCTTCATAAGGTACGCACATGTAATTTTCAATTGACGGAAGAAAACATTCAGAAAGGAAAATTTAAGGTGTGCCTCGAATACCACCTAGGCAATTGCTTGGGTCCATGCGAAGGAAAACAAACAGAAGAGTCATATAATAAATCTGTTGACGAAATCAGAAAGCTGATTAAAGGAGATGTAGATGAAGTAATCAAAGAGCACAAAGTGAGGATGAACGAAGCAGCACAAGCCCTCGACTTTGAATCTGCAGAGATCTATAAAAACAGCATCGACTTGTTGCAAGATTATCAAAGCAAATCGGTAGTGGTCAATCCGAGCATTCGCGATGTAGATGTGGCATCGGTAATTTCAGATGACGTGTTTGCATACGTAAATTACATGCGTGTGGTGAATGGTGCGATAATTCAGTCACACTCCGTTGAGTTTAAAAAGAAGCTCGATGAAGATGAAACGGACATTTTACTTTCGACCATTGCCGAGATGCGCGAATTGTTTCAAAGCAGCGCCAAAGAGGTGCTTACAAGCCACAACATCGATGCCGAATGGGATGAAGTTAATTTTCATCAGCCTCACCGCGGGGATAAAAAATCATTGGTAGAATTCTCGACCAGAAACCTCAAGTTTTTCATGCTCGATCGGCACAGAGCGCAAGAGAAAGTAGATCCTAATCGACACGCAAACAGAGTGCTTCAAACACTTCGTGATGACCTAAGGATGAAGGTGTTACCTCACCATATCGAGTGTTTTGATAATTCAAATTTCCATGGTTCATTTCCAGTGGCAGCTTGTGTCGTGTTTAAAAATGCAAAGCCGAGCAAACAAGATTACAGGCATTTCAATATTAAAACTGTAGAAGGACCAGATGATTTTGCTTCGATGGAAGAGGTGGTTTACAGGAGGTATAAACGCATGCTAGATGAAAACATGTCTTTACCCCAATTGATCATTATTGATGGAGGAAAAGGCCAATTGAGCTCTGCACTTAAAAGTTTGGATAAACTTGAGTTAAGAGGCAAGATCACGATCTTTGGCATCGCCAAAAAATTGGAGGAGATTTTTTTTCCTGAAGATCCAATACCGCTTTACATTGATAAACGTTCAGAATCGCTGAAGTTGATCCAGCGCTTGCGGAACGAGGCGCATCGATTTGGAATCACGCATCACCGGTCAAAAAGAAGTAAGAATGCCTTCAATAGCGAGCTTTTAAATATTGAGGGAATTGGCGAGAAAACAGCCAAAGAACTGTTGAAGACTTTTTACAGTTTAGAGCGAATAAAGGAGTTGACTGAAGATCAATTGGCTACTGTGGTTACCAAGTCGCAAGCGAAGTCGATAGTTGTATATTTCGCCAAAGAAAAGTGAGAGATTTTTTTAAAAGATTAGCAAGCTCAGGAATCTATCCTGACACTCCCAATGATGCGCTAGACGAAATACGCGTCATTAACTCTATTAAAGTGCAGGGCGCATTGATGGTATGGGCTGCAGGACTATCCATTATTTTATTCATGCCTTCTCACTGGATTTTTATCCTTAGCGTTCTCGTGATTCATCTCTTTGCCGCAATTTTGGTCTTGACGCTTAACTCGAGAAAGTCATATACAGCAGCGAGGACAATTTTTATCGCAGATCCTGCATTTTTGATTTTAGCCATTTCGGCCTATTTCGGTTTAGAGGTTAACTTTCAGTACATCGCGATAGTTTGCTTTTTGGCTTTCATCTTTCTTTTTAAAAATCGAACGATCAATAATGTAATAACGCTCACTACTTATATGCTCATCACAATTTTGGGCACTTTCTTGCTTTTTATCAATGATGTTCAAATTGCCGAATTGACTGCAGATGAAACCACAAATTTGCGGGTTGCGGCTTTTAGCCTTTCTTCTGGTTTGGCAATAATGATGGGGGTCGTGCTCTTTCAAAGCTCAACGAAAAGATTAGCACGAACCGAGGAAACATTAAAAGTTTCTGCGAGAGATGCTAGCATCTTGCAAACCATTAGTGACAATATGGAAGAGGCCATATTCAAGTCTTCTGTAGAGCGAGGTTTTGTATACGTAAATGAGGCATTCGCGCGAATGTTTGGATACGAATCAAAGGAGAGAATGTTGGCCACGCCTCCAGTGAATTTATACAATTCAAAAGCCGAGCGAGATCTACTGCTTGCGCGAATTTCAAGGCAAGGTAAGGTGAGCAACGTACTTATGAGCTATAGGCGAGCTGATGGCTCCAATTTTTGGGGTAGATTGAGTTGTTCGCTCATTCAAGAAGATAGCAGCGACTTTTTAGTCGGGACGATAACAGATGTAACAATACAGCAGGAGCAGAACGAACAGCTTCAAGAAAGCGAGCGTCAACTGAGAAGTTCGCAACAACTCGCAAAGTTGGGTAATTGGCGTGTGTTTCCTTCTGAAAAAAGGGTAGATTGGTCAGGCGAGTGTGCCCATATTCATGGTTTTCTAGCAGACGATTACCAAGACTCATTTTCCATCTGGCTCGAAGGGTTTGAAGATATTGATGGAAAGAGCATCGCACAGGGAATAAAAAGAGCCTCTCAGATGAATGATTCCTTTGAGTTTGGTTCATGGTATAAAGTACCCGGTGGTGCAAGAAAATTTCTTTATTATGTGTGTGGCCTTGAAGGTGAAGAAGATAGAGCGTATTGGTATGGCACCGTTCAGGACAGAACGGAGCTCAAAAATCAAGAACTTGAACTGATTTCAACCCGCGAGTTTTATCAGAATATTTTGGATAATATTCCCGTAGAGTCGGTGCTCATTGACGAAAACTTAAAGTATCACTATATCAGTAAAAATGCGATTCAGAATGAGGAATTGCGTGAATGGATGAGGGGAAAAACCAACAAGGACTATTCCGATTATAGAGGCTTAAGTGGCGATTTTACCGAGGTAAGAGATCAAATGTTTGCCAAAGCAATGAAAAGTGATTTGACGGTTCGCTGGGAAGAAAAAATGAAAACAAGGGATGGTCGTGACTCTTACCATATCAGAAACCTGTTGCCAATTACCTTGATGCAAGAGCGCATACCTAGAAAGTTTTTGATTGGGTACTCATTTGATATTAACGACATAAAAATGGCTCAATTCAGATTAGAAGATCGCAATGAGGAATTGAACCAATTGAACAAGGAACTTGATCGCTTTGTGTATAGTATTTCTCATGACCTAAGGGCACCAATAGCTTCGGTGTTGGGCCTTAACTCGTTGGCCGAGGATACTGATGATCGGGAAGAACTAGACGGTATTTTAGCCATGCAGCGAGAAGCACTGGATCGACTTGACCTTTATATCCGAGATGTAATAGACTATTCTCGAAATAAGCGAATGGCCGTTCAGGCAGAAGAAGTATGCCTAAGAAAAGTAATCGACAATTGCTTGGCCGATTTGGTCTATATGGCCAATTACAATAGGATCGATTATTTCATTGAAGTAGAAGAGAAAACCTACATACAAACGGATCTTCTTAGGATTAAAATCATTGTCAATAATTTACTGTCAAATGCCATTAAGTATGCTGATATAAGTAAGGACAAGAGCTTTATATCTATACGTGCCGAATGGAAGGAAAACGGAGTGAATTTGATCATTGAAGACAATGGCATAGGCATCCAAGAGGATTACCAAGACAAAATTTGGGACATCTTTTTTCGGGGTACGAGCACCATTCCAGGTTCTGGATTGGGATTATACATTTTGAAAGAGTCGGTGAGAAACCTTAAGGGTGAAATCGACCTCAAATCAAAAGAAGGGGAAGGAACAACCTTCAGCATATTTATTCCAGCAATGAAAGTCTAAATGAACTTGTCTTTCAATAAGTTCATCTCGATAACTGGGCTGATTTTTTCGTAGAGAATGTTGTATACCGCTTGCGTAATAGGAAGCTTAACTTCGAACTTCTTATTCATTTCAACAATCGATTTTACTGCGTAATAGCCTTCAGCCACCATGCTCATTTCCAATTGCGCTGCTTTCACACTGTATCCTTTCCCGATCATCATACCAAAGGCCCTGTTTCGGCTAAATTGTGAATAGGCCGTTACGAGTAAGTCTCCCAAATATGCTGATGAGTTTACATCTCTGTGCACCGGACTTACAGCATCAACAAAGTCTTCAATTTCTTGAATGGCATTGCTAATCAGCACCGCTTGAAAGTTATCTCCATAGCCTAATCCATGGCAAATACCCGATGCAATGGCCATGATATTTTTCATCACAGCACTGATCTCGGTTCCAAAAATGTCTTCCGAAGTAGATGTTTTGACATACCTGCATGCCAAAGCATTGGCCATCATCTGCGCGATTTCTTGATTTGAACAAGCGAGTGTCAAATAGCTTAGTCGCTCGAGGGCAATTTCCTCGGCATGGCAAGGTCCTGAAATAATTCCAATCCGATCATAAGGTATTCCGAACTCTTTGTGAAAAAACCGAGCAGGAATGGAGTGATATTCAGGAACAATTCCTTTGATGGCGCTGAATAGAATCTTGTTTTCAATCCCTTCTACTTTGAATCCGTTGAAGGTTTGATACACAAATGCAGAAGGTATAGCGATGACCAATACATCGCTTTCTGCAACCACTTGTTTGAGGTCGTTGCTTGGGTGAACGCGGACTAAATCAAATTCAACGGATTGCAAATAGCGATCGTTGTGCCTGAATTTCTTCACGTACTCGACACTTTCTTCGCTTCTGAGCCACCAATTCACTTTTGACGAATTGTTGCTCAGCATTTTAGCTATGGCAGTTGCCCAGCTACCTCCACCAATTACACCAAATGTTTGATCCATCGCGCCAAATGTAGAAATTCATTGTGCAAAGTGAAGATTCTGTCTTCAGCTTTGATCTTTTTTGGAGATTTGGAATGTGTGGAATACCATCAATGTCATATTCAATATTGTAGGATTACTGCTCCTATTTCAATTCGTTCGATATAAAATCAGCGACTATCGAGAGCATAAGGACAGTATCCACTTTTGGCGGTTCGATAGGCATAAGTACGTTGCCACCGTTGGCGGTCTGTTACTTGCAGGCTTGATTATTATTGAAGTTTTTCTGCCTTCCGTTTCTCCGTTGAAAGATGAAATGCAGCGATTATCCTTCAACACCTATTTAGGCATTGCTGTGGCATTGTCTATTAGCACCATTTGGGCGGTTTATCTACGAAAGCTCGACATTTTTGACCCAGAACGGTGGCTGAATATTTTTATCGTTTTTGCACTTGGATGCATTACCGTTTGGATGGTTTTTCCGATTTCTGATTTCATCAAAGGAACGCTTCATTTTCGATTGAATGGAGATACCGTGAACGACTTTTTTTATTGTGTGATAGGAATAGGAATGGTGGAAGAATTCGTGAAGATGCTGCCGTTGTTAATTATTGTCAGATATAAGAACATCGTTCGAGAGCCTTATGATTTTATCCTCTACGCTTCGGTTTCAGCACTTGGATTTGCCTTCATAGAAAACGCCATGTACATCCAGAAGTCTAACTTTTTTGCCATCAACGGACGGGCATTGATGTCAACCGTGGCGCATATGACTTTCAGCTCCGTAGTGGGTTATTCGGTGATGGTCTATACATACAAGAAAGCACTGAAAGGATGGCCGTATTTATTGGGTGGCTTTGTGCTTTCATCTGTCATGCATGGCTTCTATGATTTTTGGTTAATCAATCCCGTGGCGAAGCAATTGAGCGGTTTGACATTCCTTTTCTTCATGCTCTCCACGCATTTTTGGTTTACGATGAAGAATAAAACCATTAATGCTTCCCGATTTTACACTCCACATCGC
>Ga0181564_10000120_pt1 | contig 57992 bp, 42 predicted proteins | sample 011ome_24_FD_134512 | JGI IMG/M metagenome (GOLD analysis project Ga0181564, IMG submission 134512) | Coastal salt marsh microbial communities from the Groves Creek Marsh, Skidaway Island, Georgia - 011513CT metaG (megahit assembly) | ecosystem: Environmental > Aquatic > Marine > Intertidal... | reverse complement strand
TTTTGGTCGGTTGGAGACTTCCTCCCTCGATCGTCCTGATCATGATTGGCGAACACAACTGGAGCGCTTTGCTCGACGAAGACACAGAAACACACGACGACGCCGACTGACCGAGCGCGCGTGGGCGAGACCCACCGGACGCGGTCGTTGTTACCTCCCGTCGTCGTCGTCGTCGTCGTCGTCGTCGATCGAGCGATCGAGCGGTCGCACCGACCGCACGACCACGCCGGGTCCGCCGGACAGTCAACATCATCGTCAAAAAAGTCAACGCGGGATACGAGACGACACATGGATTGATGTGATGTGATTCCCGCGCGCACCGCACACGCACGCGCGCGATGATGCGCGGCGCACGACACGAACGGGGAAAGATGACGACGAATGCGAATGCGCAGACGCGCGCGGTGTCGTCCGCGGTGGCGTGCGCGTCGATGCGGGGCGCGTTGGGGCGTGGGGGTGCTGGGTGTGGCGGTCGGCAGGTGACGGTGGCGGTGCGACGGTCGGCGGTGCGTCCGCGCGACGAGGACGAGGACGAGGACGAGGAGGACGACGACGAGGGTGACGATGTTCACGCGGATGATTGCGGCATTGAGACGTCGTCTGATGACGCCGCGTTCGCGGATGCGGGCTCGGATATGACCAAGCGGCGGGACGACGCGGGCGCGATGGAATCTGGGTGGACGCGCCCGGCGCGTAAAGGCGGCGCCGCAGCGGGCGCGAGCGGGTCGTATAGCGCCGAGACGAATGCGGATGGTGTGCGTGTTTGTGGTTTCGGCGCGCGCGTGTGCTCGCTCGATCAATGGGCAAACGTACCTGAGGATGACGACGACGGCGCGCGCGGCTCGAAACAAAGACGACGCTTTGATGTCAACGCCGCGCGCGCGACGACGATTCGTGAACTTGAGGCTCGCGTGATGCGTGAATGCGGTGCGAATGCGTGGGTTACTACACCTGGTGCCATGCGTGCGTTTTTAAACGCGCAATTCTTACGAAGCGTGGAACAGGGTAAATTGGTGCAATGTTTTACGTCGACGGGCGAAGCCGCGTGGGCGACGTTTCACACCAATTTGCTCAGCAATGATGAATTTCCAATCTTTGCCGTGTTCTTTCGCGAGTTTGCCGAACGTGACGGTGGTAATTCGAGCGAGAGAATGATGAATACTGCTGCGAGTACGACGACCGCCAAAACCAATGCAGGCGTCGTCGAACGACCGACGTGGGAATTGTGTGGTTTCGTGGACGACATCGCGCTGCGCGACCCGTCGCAAGCGTGGAATCAAATCGAACCCATCTTGCATATTCCTCCGCGCGCGACGTTCGTGGATGACCCGCATGATTATCTCTGGCTCGCAAATGACCGCGACTTTGAGGAAGTCGTGCTAGAAATCGACGCGCGATTTTGGCCGTCGGTGGATGCCCGAGCGGATGTTTTCCCGCAAGAGCTCGCAAGCGATCCAGCCGCGAGGCAACGCGCGGCGAGTGCGGCGGTGCCGCGTGCTGCAAGGTTGGTCCTATATGGCTATTACGTGCCAGTGTTGAGATATGCGAGACTCGAGGGACAACGCGCGCCGGGGACGGTGCAAATGTTGCTCCCTCTTGAGCTCGAACGTGATTACGACGCCGACGACGTCAATGACGACGACGACGATACTACGTTGATTTGCGGCGCGATCGTGGTAGATATCGTAAAATCGCGCCGAGGTGGTCGCATGTATCGCGCAGTTGGAATCATATCCACGCGCGAAGCCGCGCTCACAGCGCGTGTCATCGGTCCCATTACCGCCGAGTGGTTACGAAGCGCCGCGAATGTTCACCGCCGCCGACGATGCGAACGCCGCGCGACTGCCGATGATATGATGCCGACAACCTGCATCGATGTGGTACCTTTTCCAGATGCATCGCCTGTGTCCGTTATCGAACGCATCACGTCGCCGAAAGCAGTCGAAGACGTCACCAAACCGGCGTATGCCGCTGTGGCGAACACGCCGGCGAAAATTCTCAAATTTGCGAGCGCCGCCGCCGCACCAATGACGCCTTCGACGACGCCGTTGATGACGTCGACGACAATGACGTCAACGACGCGCTGTATCGTGACGAATCCCAAGGTTAACTTGAAAATGCTCCCGTTCGAGTTCATGCAAGCTGTGACGCGGAAGTTAAACGTCGACGAGGACGTGTTACGCCTGAGCGACGCACCAACGAATGCAGAATTTCGCGTCATTCAATCCATCTCTGTCGAAGCCAGCGCGTGGCTTCGCAGTATCATGAGCGCGTATGGGGTTGTAGACCGTGCGTATGTCGGAGTGTCGAGACGCGTGCGGTGTTTCTTTGCGGTCGTGTCGTTTGAAAAGTGGCACGATTTGGCGACGCGGGACGCGATGGTGCGCGGCGAGCACGTCGTGGTGAAGGAATTTAAGTGTCGAGATCGCGTGTACATGCGGATTTCGCTCGAAGATAAGCAAGCACTGGGACTCTAACTCTAATGTTCGCGATGATGATTGTCTCGTCATCGATCGTCGTCGCTGAATTTACACATCGTTTACTACACTTCTACCGTCCGTACACTTTTACTTACTGTCTTTGTCATCGTTTTCGGGGTAATATCGATCCTTGTTCTCTTGCAAAACGAATCTTCTGAATAACTTCTTCACTGCCACGTCTGGTGTTAACAATTTTATCGCCAACGTCTTTGTCACGGCGTTCGGATCCGCTGTCGCCGCCTTGACGCGGTCTACGACGATTCCGGCGGCGACTTCCGCGGGTTCGGCCAGCGCGTTCACAAACATTCTCCCTTGACTCCCGAACGCGTATCGCCCGCTAGAGATGAGTTCAGTAAATACCATACCGGGTGAAATCGTGTGCACGCCCACGAGCGTGCCAGAATCCTTATTCTCGCTCGCCATTGTCTTTGCGAGCTGCGCCATGCCCGCCTTGGAGTGCCCGTACGCCGCATATTTGCGCGTCGCCGACCCATCCGATCCAGCGCCTTCGAGATTAAACACATGTCCGCGCCCAGGGTACACCTTCATCGTCCTGATCGCTTGTCGCGTGCACAGCAGCGATCCGAGCGAGTTCGTCATGATGATTTCTTCCAACGTCGATGGATCCGCGTCGGCTAAATTTTCGTACGCGTACCCGTTGGATGCGGCGTTGTTTATCCATAAATCTACCCCACCAAATGCATCCACCGCGGCGGTAGCCATACGTTCTATGCTTACTGCGTCGCGAACGTCGGCGGCGATACCCGCGACGCGGCCGTCGGCGTCGCGAGAAAGCTCGGCGACGACGGAGGCGACGCGGTCGGCGTCCCGAGAAGTGATGAACACGTCGTCACCGCGTGCGAGGAATTCGCGCGCGAGCGCCAAGCCCAAACCGCGCGTGCTACCAGTAATGAGTACGCGCTGTTTCACGCCCACGGCCTCGGGCGAAGACACTGCCGCGGGTGAAGAAGAAGAAGAAGATTGCTGTGCTCCCGCACCTGAAGACGGTGAAGACGAAGTCGCCTTTAATGGGCGCATCGCACCGTGGCGTCGCGAGCCATGATCGAGTTTCAATGCCGGCGCCGGCACAGTGCGGTGTGCGAGCGTTATCGCGTGCGACATCACCAGTTGCGTGTGCGAAAGTGTGGATAAAGCATATGCGTTTGTATTTTACAACTGTACAGTATTTTCTAGAATCTATTTGTCTTGCTCGTCACTTTCGCGTTGCTCGCGCAAGAACTTTTCCCATTTGTTATGGTTGAGGGATGTAAAGTCGTCAAGCTTTGCGATGGCGCTTAGATATCTCGATAGGTGCACGAGCTCTCGATCCGTTGCTCGGGACGTGTGCGCGTTGCGAAACGGACGGATTTTAAGCCCAGATTGCGGATTCATCAGAAAGTTCCGTCCCAAATCGTCGAACATGATAGTGTTGTGCGGTCCGTATTCGACGCCAGCTGGCCACTTTTGTCCCCACAAATATCCGAGGGGCTTACAATTGAAAACGCCGTACTTGGCTGTCTCTACCGTAATCATCGCTTGCGAGTCAATCAGGCCCACGATTTTATAATCTGTGTGCGTCAAAACTCCAAGCTGCGTCATTTTAAGCTCAATCCAGCTCAAATTTGTTGCGCTCCAAATGAAAATGTCGTATTTGTCGGCGTATGCGCGCGTTAAAAATTCGTGCAAGTACGGCCTTTGCAGCTCGAGCGGCGTCTCCGCCGTCGTTCTATGGTCAAACAACGTGTAATCTATATCCAACACCAAAGCCCTCGCCCCAGGCCGCGAGAGATTCAACATTTTCATTTGTTTATTTCTCACTCGTCCATCAATCTTGGCTAAAAACAATTCATTCGTCGCCGCATTCGTCGTCTCCGCCGCTAGACTAATGTCGAAATCATCCTCAACATCCTCACCAACCAACTCTGCAACCTTCACCGCGTTCGCATGCGCCTCCACCGCACTTTCAACCATGCCCATCATCATCACAACCTTGGGAAATTTACCAATCGATGCCAACGCCACTTCATCGCTCGCGGGCGTTTTCGCGTCGACGCGCACGTTTAAGAGCTTTATTCTCGTCGTTCGCACCGAAGTCACGGCTTCGATGGCACATTTGAGGTGCGCAATCGTCGCATCGTCGTCTACGTTGATGGTAAACGTCGATGGAGTGCCCCCAGACCACTTGACCGCGACCGAGCGCATGCGATTTCGGCGGCGTCACTGTGTGAGGACAAGCGACTGTTTGTTTGGTGCACTCTATTAAAATTTCTATACGTCTGACGTTTAAACGCGCACCTAGATGCACGAGACGACGACGATGGTGACGCGACTCGTGCATCAAAAAATAACACTCTCTATGTTCTTCCAAGCGCCGGCGTCATCGTCGTCATTGTCGTTTCTATCATCATTTTGTGCCGCGAGCCGCGCCGCCGCGCGTCTCGCGCGTACGGCGTCTGGATGTTCGCCTATGACACCTCGTTTAGACGTTCTCTGTCGTCGTTCGGCGACAATAAATTTCTCACCCTCGCGCGCGCGTTCCTCATACCGTGCCCAGAGCGCGAAATGGTGCATCACGATCGATGCCGCTACGGAGACGTTTAAAGACGCCGTCCCGGAACCGTATTGCGGAATGTACACGTAGCCGTCGCAAATCGCCTTTTGTTGCTCCGTCAAACCATGTCCCTGTGTAAACACACGCAAAATCGACGTCAGCACGCGCACACAATAAATAAAACACACATCGACATATGATTCGCATCAACGCACCTCGTTGCCTAGAATAAACGCCGTGTTCCCCGTAAACGGATGCGCGTGCACCGCGAGCGCGCCCTCCACGATTTCAACCCCAAGGATTTGCGTGCACCCGCGCTCGTCCATCATCACCCGTCGACACTCCTGCAAGGTTTCAAAATGTTCAAACTCCACGTGATTATCGCTCCCTTGCGCGCCGAACGTGTTAAACTGCCTCGAGCCAATCAACACGACGCTCTTGGCGCCGAACGCGGTGGCGCTGCGCGCCACGTTGCCGACGTTGTGTTTCTTGGCGACGTTGTGCACGCACACGTAAAAGTCGCGTCGCGGCGTCGAAGGCGGCGCGCTGGCATCCTCCGTCACCGTTCGTCGTTCGTCGTCGTCGTCGTCGTCGTCAGCCATCGAGTTCGGGCGCGGGTGTGACGGTCAACGCAGTCAACGAAAAAGCAACTTTGTCAAGTGTCGCTTCATTTCATGCCACACACGACGACGAATGCGTCGCGCGCGCGGTGAATCCGCGGCGAAAGCGCCCGCGCGCGAGACGACGACGCATTCGCCGTCGTCGTTTTATTTTCAGTGTTCGTCGAACTGCGCGGCGGGCGTGGCGCGGTACGCGATTGATGTGACGGCGCGAGAGACCATGCGCGTGTGCGAGCTGCGATGGACTGACGGGCGATGGATGCGTGCTGACGACGATGGATAGGGAAACCGAACGCGCGTGGATTGCTGAGCGTGCGAAATTATGTCGAGAGATTGAGCGATATCGCACGAGCGCGTTGAAGACGGCGAGGGAGTTGGAACGTGTGAAACATTTGAGAGAGGCGGAGCGGGACGAAGCGAGAGCGACGCGCGTGGCGTTGCTGGAATCGAATCGAGATGCGAAAGCGATCGATGCCGAGCGAACGCGTGAATTAGGCAAGTATGAATCGATGGCGCGACGCGAGCGGGAGCGGCGGGAGACGGTGGAGGCAGAAAAGAATGAGCTCGTAGAAGCGTTGCGCGTTGCGTGCGAAACGCTCGATTGGGCGGATGTTGGCATGCGCAGCGTGCATGAAAAGATTCAAGATAACATGCAGACGACGCTAGATCGCATGGACGAATCGCGTGTGCGTGATTTAGAACGTACGATATCCAGCGTTGGAGCGACGCAGACGCTTTTGAATCGTCTGTCGCAGATGTATGATGACACGCGCGCGCGTACGAGAGACGCTCTCGTCGAGTTTCAAAACGTTTCAGCGCAGTCGTAAAAGTGAGACAAAGGTTGTTTTTTTGTATTACAATTAGTTAATTCATATGATCCAACTCTGTGCACTTTACTGACACGCGCACGCGTGTCTGCGATATTTTTTACGTGGGTGTCGTCGCAACGCTGATTGAAGTCGTCAAGCCGAGGATTGCGCTCTTCTCATCCGCCGTTTTCTTCTTTTGCACAGAGACGTACTTTTTTCTCAGCGCGTCCAACGTGACGTCGAAATCGTCCGGAAAGCACAATTGAAGCTTGCTCCACACCCTACTTGCTTCAGTCTTCGGAAAAGCAAAGAACAAGCGAGCTAAGATTCTGTAAAACAGCTCGGTAGTGTCGGCGGTCCATTCCCACTTGAAGACGGCGGGTGGCGTCGACGTCGTCGCTTTGCTCTTCACCGCTTGGCGCATTGCGGCACAATCTTCGTCAACTTTATCTTTGAGTTTCTTCATCTCCGCATCCAGACTTTCAACCACGCGTCTTTTGGCATTCGGATGCCGCGGATCGTTCTCGTCAAAGCCGTTCGTCTTTTGTTTTTTACCCGTCGACGCGGCTTCGACGTCTCCCTGAGCGCTGCGCTTGGCTGGTGTGCTCAACCCCGCGTCTCGATCATCATTCTCTTTGTTTGACGTCGTCGCCGTAGACGTGAGCGTGGCTGCGGACGTCACCTTACTCGGTGGTGGTGCATTCGGGATAATAACCTCAATACCGCGCTTGAGTAAATCTTCCTGCGTCATCTTCCACTGACGCGCCATGCGCGCCGCCGTGTACGGCTTCAATTCGTCAAACTCCCCAGAGTCGCAAATCATCTGCCAACGCAATCCGTACGTTTGGACCGCCTTGGTTAACAGTTGCTTGCTTTCTTGCGTCCATTCGAGCTGCGCAGTTCGCTTCTTTCTATCCTTCTTCTTTGGTTTTTCATCCTCTTCGTCTTCGACGACCGCCGCCGCCTTCACGGGTGTGCGACCCTCCTCGTCAACCTTTTGCAACTCGCCCTTGTTGATGAAGAATCCACTGTGCTTGGTTTTCAACCCATCGTCTTCAAAGTACTCATCGAGCTCATCGTCATCGATAAAGTCGTCATCCACGTCGTACCAGTCTCTATCCGCCTTCTTCTTTGCCTTTTTCTTCTTTGCTGGTTTGTCCGTCTTGCCCGCGGGTGGCGCCGTCGGCTCAACCACGCGCGTCCCGTTCGGCGTCATCGTCGGCTTATCATCAGGATCTTCCATCTCCGACCCCGAATCGTCGTCATCACCACTTTCACCATCACCCTCCTCGTCACCATCACCATCCTCCTCCTCCTCCTCCTCGTCCCCGCTCTCCCCGCTTTCCCCGCTCTCGTCTTCGTCGTCGCTCGACGCCTCGCCTCGGCCGCCCTGGTACAACGCCTCGATGCGTCGAATCACCGCCGCCATGTGCCCACCCGTATTCGTCGGTTCCAACAACGCCGCCGGACCACCACCAGAGGTTTTTCTCGCCTCAATCGCATCTCTCGCGCGTTTCTCAGCGCTGCTCTTCGCGGAATCCTTTTCGCTTCGCGCGCTCGCGCCCCCGCCCTGCTCCTTGAGCAACTTTTTATAATTCACGCACGGCACGTCATCGGCGGATAAATCCAGGCGCACAACGAGCCGTCGCGGTGCATTCGGCGACGTCAGATTTGAATCCATATCGTCTCCCGTCCGCCTCGTCAAAGCACACCACGCACCGCACCGCGCGCGCGCCAATCAACTCAAAATCAAACTCAAAAACTCAAACCGCGAATTGAATCGATCGAACGCGCGCCTTCACCGCGCGCGACGCCGCACGCGCGCTTTCGTTCGTCCTCCTCCTCCTCCTCGTCGTCGTCGTCTATCACAACCTTCACCGCACACGAATGCGTCGCGTTCACCCACGACCGCCTCGGCGTGTGCGCGACTGACGACGACGACCGACGACCACGACACCAGTCACGTCCACACGCATGCGCCCACGCACGCATCCACGCATCGATCACCCGTCGTCGCGTCACCGTCGTCGTCGTCGCACACCGTCGTCGTCGTAGTATTAGTACGACGTGGACGTCGTCCGTCGCGATCCCGCGCGTGTCGTCTCGACATCGCGGTCGTCTTGGCGTTTTCTCGCGCAATGTATACGTATACGTGCACGCGTCCCGACAGCTGTCGCGCGTGGCGTTTAAACCCGGGACCGGGACCGGGACCGGGTGGGGGGGGTTGTTGACGAATCACGACTAGGGATATTCACGCGGGGTTATGATTGGTCAACGAGTCCCCTCCTCGAGGGGAGGGTTGTGGTCCGAAGGGCCGCATCTGGCGCGTCGTCGTCGTCGTCGTCGTCGCCCGAGTCGTCGTCATTTCGGTGGTGTCCGTGTTCGCGCGTTCGACGGTCGCACGACGACGGAGATGGAGTCGTGCGTACCGCCACCGCCTCGACCTGGATGTGATTGCGGTGCGTGTGGCGTTCGTGCGCGGGTGATGGTGGTGATGATCTGTGTGGAGAATGATTGATTGTCGCATCGTGCGTGGATGTGGGAATTGTCGCGTCGTGCGTGTCGCGCGTGAGGATGAGATGACTGACGGGTGTGGCGTGTTTTGTGTGTGTGTGTGTACAGCGGTGTGTGTGCCGAAAGCGTTGAATGATGGTGATTACGAGGTTTCGATGAAGGGCGCGGTGTCGCCGTTTCAGCCGTACAAGCTCGTCAAGGTGGAGGCGGATGGCACGAGACGGCCGCTCACGGCGCAAGAGTTGAACGCGTTAGAGAAGACGAATGCGGATGTGTGTGAGTGGACGTCACCGTTATCGCAAGGACGACGTAAGTGGCAGAAGACGTGCGCGGGGATTTTGAAAAAGTTGTTGTCGATGAAGAAGCAAGCGTGGCCGTTTATCGAACCCGTGGATTGGGAGGCGTTGCGCATTCCCGACTACCCGGTCATCATTAAACACCCGATGGATTTGAAAACGATTGAATCAAAGTTGTTGGATGGACACATCGAAAGCCCTGATGAGTTTGTTGCGTTGGTGCGCACGGTTTTCCGTAACTCGTACGTGTACAACCCGCCAGGCGACCCGAGCGGCGTTCGCGAGTGCGCAGAAAAGCTTAGCCAAGCTTTCGAAAAGGAACTCGGTAAACTGTAATACACGTATAGCAATGATAGATTAATATAACAACGACTAACTCACGCGCCGGCGACATAAAGGGATGCGGAGAAGACGATGTCGCGTTTGATTTGCGCCGACGCCTCCTCCATCTTCGTGAATAGCGCGCTATCACCCATGATGCGCGCTGCGTTTCGCACGTCACGGCACATTTCATCTAAACGAACAATTGTTCGCACGACGCTCCCTTCTTGAACGTCAGTAAACTTACAAATGTCTGCGAATTGCGTTCCGCGCGCCCACTCGTAGACGACTTCTGACAATCCAAATCGCAGCGTCGTCTCCACGAATTCATCCGCCGCGATGGGGATGCCGTGTGCCATTTGGATTTCACCAGCCGCCAAGGCAAGTTCTTTAGCGCGTTCGCATGCAGCCTTGAGCGAGCCTTCGAGCGATGGTGGCGAAGCGTTCTTTTCTTGAAAGACGAGCGCGGCGAGAAGCGCGACGGCTTCTTCAGAGGGAATGTCCGCAAGCACACCAGCAAATATAATTTCTGTGCCCACGAGCTCGTCACCAGTGGCAATTTCACACGCCACACGACCTTTTAACGTCACTGTGCGATTTTCATCAAGATATCCCATACGCTGAAGCACGGAGACGCGCGCTTCAAAGTCTGGCATTTGAAGTAAATTCGCATCCGACAACCCGAACTCAAGATCAGATACTCGTGACTGTAAAACGTGCTTGGCGCGTAACAACGCGGACCATTCACGAAGCTTTTGTGCCGACGCCACCGGCCGCGCGGGTAAGCTCTTCACCAGTTCGGCGTGATGTTGACACGCTTCTACGGCGACGATGTCTTGCAACTTTAAATCCTTGAGCGGATGCAGCGCCTCCAAAGTTTCTTCGTTGCAAAGCTTTTCAAACGCGAGCAAAGCGCGCGATGTCGCTGCCGATGCACCATTATCATCGAGTATGGCGTCAGCTTCGACTGGCAAGCGACTTGTGGTGATTGCCAGAATTGCCGTCTCAGGAACGCACGCGATTACGTAATCGACGCCACCAGCTTGTTGAAACCACGGCAGACCTTCGGGTGTTGCATTGGACGACGCACTTTGGCCACCGCCACCGCGTTTGCCTAATTTCTTACTCATACCTCCAAAGAAATCATCATCGTCGTTATCATTCTTGCTGAGTGGCTTCATTTCCGTCGACGCCACTTCAGTTTCGTTGTCATTAGAGCTCACGACACCTTCTACATGACCCTCAGGGCACGGTGCCAACACCACGAACGATTTACCTACTGTCGCAGCTGCCGACGAATTTAAGACTCGTAATAACACGCAGTGTTTGGCAACACCACCTTTCGGTAAACCGTCGGAGTTCTCGCCACCTTCGCCTTCGGCGGCGACGAGCAAAACCCGTCCCGGAGCAAGCGCGTTTTGTGCACCTCGACTAGTCATGATGGCCTCTCGCACGATGTCTGCACTAGTTGCGATATCTCGCGCGTGATCGTCCCACTGAACCGCTTTAAGCCATTCGTTTGGCGCCATTTGGGCTTCGATTTGAATGAGTTGTTCAACCTTGCGAAGCGCAGCGGCGTCAATAGCAAGCGCGCCTCGTCTATCACCAACACTACGTTGTGCGTGAAACTCAGCGAAAGAACGCGCCAACATATCTTCCACGCGCAAATCCTCTACGCGCATGAGGTTCAGAATCATCCCGTACGTCAATCGAAACTGCGATTGTAACTTTGTTGCCTGACCAGAGAGCAACTGTCGCAATTCGAGTTCTTGCGGGAAGTTATCCCATGCGGCTAAGATGACGGTGCCGACGGTGTCAAGACCGCGACGACCGGCTCGACCTGCCATTTGAGTATACTCGCCGCTCAATAAGCCTCTGAAATCTTGACCGTCGTGCTTTCGTAAGCTTTGGAAGCATACGCATCGCGCCGGCGCGTTGACGCCCATGGCAAAGGTTTCGGTGCAGTACAAAACCTTTAATAAACCGCGACAAAACAGCATTTCTACGATCTCCTTGACAATTGGTAATAAACCAGCGTGATGGACGCCCAAACCCCGCCGAAGAAGCTCGCGGATGCGAAGAACTTGCGGTAACTTTCGATCTGCGACTGACAGACGGCTCAATGCGCGCTCACAAAAAATGTGAATTTCATGCTTTTCAGAACTCGTGGTAAGATCCATTGAGGTCAAGCTGTCGACCAAAGTGTCGCATCTTTTCTTGCTAAAAGCGAAAATAACCATGGGTAAAAGTTCTCTGCGTTCGAGGTTACGAATCAGTTCTACCCACATATTCTTGTCTTTTCCAGCGCTTGGTCCTGACGTCCGTGGCGCACCACCGCTGACGTTTTGCGTGCCTCCACGACCACCGGCGCGGCCACCACGTCCTGGTTGCACTGTACTGCGACCTCCACGACCGGTGATTTGTTTATTCGCGACTGGCGCGCCCGATGCGGTTGCTTTGCTACCAAGTTGCTTCTTCTTGTACGCATCCGCAGCAATTTTATATCCCGTAGGCAAGAACGCTTCACGTTCACCAACTTTATAGAAATCTTTCTCCTTGTCGCCTCCAAAGTAAATGCAGTGTTCAAGCGGCACAGGGCGCTTGGTGGTGCCCGTGACGAAAATCTTCTTTCTTTTTGTTCGCCCAACCCAATCTGCAAATTCAAAGACATTTGGCACAGTAGCGGATAAAAGAATCAAACCAACGTGCGCCGGGAGCATGATAATGACTTCTTCCCATACTACTCCTCTCTCAGCGTCGTTGACGTAGTGAACTTCGTCGAAAATCACCCACTCGACATCTCGAATGAGATCCGCGCCGCGGTACAACATGCTGCGAAGAATTTCAGTTGTCATAATGAGACAAGCTGCTTCTGGCTTGATTGACACATCTCCAGTGAGTAAACCGACATCAAAAGTTTTACCAAAGTCTCTGAACTTTTGATTACTAATTGTCTTGATTGGCGACGTATAGATTGCGCGAGTGCAGTGTTGCGTTGCCAGAGCAAATGCGTACTCAGCAACGACAGTCTTACCAGCAGACGTGTGCGCCGCGACGAATACACTTTCGCCCTTCTCAAGATGCACGATGGCTTCTTTTTGGAATACATCGAGCTCGAAAGGGAACTCGTGCGCGGGCTCGGGAACTTCCCGCCTATACGATTCATGGACGTCTTCGAGACGGTTCATAACCGCCCAAGTATCGCCTTTTTGCTTCTTTGCCGCCTTTCTCTTGCGCTGTGTGGAAAGAATACTCTTTGTACCTTTGAGCAACGCCTCTAACTCGGCTTCACCATCCAGTTCTATGCTATCTACAGTAATATTTGCCGCATCCTCGCCGTCGCCGCCACCGTCACCGCCGTCGTCTGATTCTTCGTCTTCTTCATCTGAAGAAGATTCTTCTCTTCGAACGGCACCTCTAAGAGCACCCATGAACAAATCGTCATATGACATGGGAAGAACTTCATCATCTAACACCGTAAGCTTCTCTAACTCTTCTTCGACGCGTTCGATGCCATGATCCAAGTCAAACAAAGCATCCATTTCATGCAAGGTTCGAGGCAACGCCGACGTCGACAAGTACGTTCCCGCTTCAAATTCTTCCAGCCAAGCCTTGCCTGCGCGGTTTGCCAAATTTGCTCGTTTCAATGCACTCTCTCGCGCAGCAGCATCCCAGCCTGCGCCGCCAGGGGTGAAAGGCATCTGACTCAATGACCCGCGCACAAAGTCGCTCTGCGGCGCCGGAGCGCGGGCCAACGAGCTCGAGTCTCCAGCACCACCATCCGCGCCGCATTCGATCTCGATCCAATCCGTCGACGTACTCGCCGTGGCATCATCATTCGCGCGTTGACGCTCGAGCCAATCCGTCGACGGCGTGGGCGCCGCGCGCTTGTCGTACGCGTCTACGTCGTACGGTGTGGCTGTTGGTGGTCTAGGTTGTACTACGCGCTCAGGATCGCTCACCACGCGCGCATCGACATCTGGATGTAAACGTATGTTCACAGTTAACTCGCGTGCACACGCTGCGCGCGCATCGTGTGCGATTTCGAGCGCAGCGGTGTCGTCTGTGTCTTGTGGTGAGTGCAGCGCTTCAACGCCGAGCGCGCGGCGCGGGACACGCTCGACAGCCTCGCAATCGAACCCTAACGCACGCACTTCATCACGAGTGATGATGTGAACGTCGCCACTCGCGGTGGGCACGAGGGCGACGTCGAGGGGCACGGACATTATGCGCCGCGGTGTGAGGCTTGCTGCGCGCAGCTGATGTTTGTTGAGGCGTCGCGGCGAAAAAATAAAAATTACATGCAATATGCCGATGGACGAGTCTATTCCTCGTAACGCTGCTCCCCGAGTAAAAATACTTTATCGGTGCGGCTTAAATCGTGCGGATATGCACCGTCACCGATGCGCGAAAGTGCTACTTCTGGGGAGAGCTCGAGGAGTTCATCACCGAGCAAAGCGCGCCACGTTGCAATGTCGGTGGATCCGGATTCAGGCAAGCGCTCAGTGGCTTGGAAAGCGAGCAACGCCGCCTGCGTGGTAAATCCAAAGAACCAGTACTCCATGTCTTCTTCACCAGAGTCGTAGCCCTTTTCTGACAGGGCAATTTGCATTTTGTGCACCTCCATGCCACCGTCTTCTTCGCGTAAAATTGGCCACTTGTGCGAATTTTGTTTACCGTCCGTCGTCCCGAGCGTAAAACTCGGACCTTGCGATGAGGAACGGTCATCGTTATCACTAAACGGATCGTAGTCATCCGGAGCATAGTCCTCATCCGCCATGAAATGTTTCGGATTTGGCGTCGCTGGAGCCGCCCCGGCATTTGGCTGCGGCGTTCCACGCGCCTCCATTTGACTCGAAAATTTCGTTTCGTCAAATGCGATCGCCCCTGGAGGAGGACCCCACATAAACGCTTCGGCACCTAACAACGCACTCCATGTGTCGGCATCGACTATACCGGTTTCTTGTACCCCAGCGTTCGCTTGAAAGTACAACAATGCATCCTTGGTTGACGATCCAAAAAACATATCCTCTTCATCCTCTTCGCCCGCCCAGAATCCCGCGTCATTGAGCTTGGCGTGAATAGTTGTCATGAGATAAATATCATCCTCACCCTTAGTGACGAACGGCCACTCGCTCGAGCGATCGGTGCCATCACCGCGCCACGCCGTGACGTCGAGCATCGGCTCAAATTCGGGCTCACCCATGCCCGCCAACGCCCCACCACTCAACATCGCAAGCATTTCATCGTCACTCTTCACCTTTGGCGTCGGCGTACTCGACGTTCCACTCGTCAGCTCCTTTGTCACCGCACCTACGAGGTCATTACGCATACTAGCTCCAGATAACTCGCCTCCGCGCAACGCTGCTCGCAGCTCCTCCTTTAGCTCTCGCAACTCCGTGGTCAGCGCTCGCAATTCCCCTAAAACCTCCCGCACCGTCGGTTCATCCTCATACACCTCTCCACGACCTTCACGAATCTCGCGTAACTCTCCACCAATAATTGAACGCTCGCCGCGAAGGCGCGTGCTTTCGAGGAGCGCCGCCTCCGCCGCGTCGCCCGCCTTCTTCACCAAGCCTCGAAGCTTTTTCCGCCCGGCGACGACGACGAGTGACCCTCGCTCGCGAGACGTCGACGTAGACAGCGAATATCGTTCTCTTCGCACCAACGCCTTCGATGCGCCGAGAAACGCGCTCGTTCGCGCGCTAGGCGTCGACTGCCGATGCGCAAAACCTGAAGCCGCGCACGCTCGCGGCGCCGAGCTCACCGCGCGCGCGCGCGCCGATGGCGCGCACGCCACGCGAGCAGCGTTCGTGCACGACATTGTCGTTCTCGTGTGCGCGCGTTTCCGCGCTCGTCCACCGTGCGGCGCAAAGGTACGACGTCGATTTGTGACGACTAGACGCGCCGATGTCGCTTCGGCACACGTCGACGCGAGACGCAATGTCGTCGCTCGCCAGCGTTGCTCGTAGGCGTGCGTGGTCAATGGTATCGTTTGGGAATTTTAGCGCGCGCGCGTCGTCGTCGTCGCGCACGTCGTCGTCGTGCACGTCGATGGTTGTTGACGGATTGGTCGTTTCCAGGCGCTCGTCATCTTCGTCAACCTCTACGTCTTCGAGGTATGCCTCGATTGCAGGAGTCAACGAGCGCACGACGTCGTATTCGCTCCTTGATGCCAACGCACCGAATCGTTACGGCGACGGGGGTGAAGGCGAAGCGCCACGGTTGCTCGCGCTCGCGCTCGCCGAAAGCGAAGACTTGCGCTGCGTCGACATCATGTGCCAATTTGTAGGCGATGCGTGTGCGTGCCGTCTCGCGCGCGTGCTCGATAGACGAGGAAAATGGCTGAAAGTGCTCGATGTGCGCGGGAATGGGTTGCGAGCGCTTCCTGGGGTGGTTTGGGAGTTACGCGCGTTGGAGGTGCTGGACGCGAGCGACAACGCCATAGGCATCGAAGACGTACCTTTCGATGCGTTAATCGAGCGCGACAGAAATGTGGCGCCAAATTTACGTGTTTTAAATATCTCAGGCAACGCGCGGATCGCTGAAGGATTGGGGGCGAAGAGAGGTGAGGTGGTGCTCGCGTTGGCGCGCGCGGGCGTTGAGGTTGTCGCGTAACTGAGACAACGACAGAACGTGACGCGCACTCGTCGCGCGTGCTGGCTTTGGCGAAAGTCAACCTAGTACCACATACGTCGCGTATGTGGCTTCAAGCGCGCCAGACGTGCTGCACATCGGCGGCGTCGGCAGCGTCTTCGACGGCGTTGCTCAAGTTACTTCTACTTGAGTTTCCTAACAAAGACGTGCTGACGAGCGCACGACGTTTGCAAACATGAGCGACTTTGTGCCAATCGTTGTGACGCCCGCGAATACCGCATACGCCATCGCGTGTGCTCCGATCGCGCCGCCGCCGCGCTGCGCGCGGTTGGGTTGCGCGTTTCGCGGATGCATCCGTCCCGGCTGGCTGTACTGGACGTCGATCGCGCTCGACCAACGCACCGGTGCGGATAAGGACAGGTTTACGTATCACTTGGCGTGCGTGTCGCAGGTTCAGGCGCATAATTTGTGCGCAGCGTACGGCGCAGTTGGTGGAGAAGATGTCGGGGATGAAGAAGCGATGCGATGCGCGCGTTTGATGCGCGGATATGCGTCGCTTCCGTTATTACAGCGACAGCCATTCCAGCGGTACATCGCCGCGCTCGTTCGTGGAGATGCGGAGCAGATTGCGAAGGATCTCGAATGGGTGGCGCCGTTGAAGGATATTAATGCTGGGGAAGCGAAGAAGCCGACGACCGTGTTGCCGAAACCAGTGAGACTCGTGTCAGCAACGATTTCAAAGAAGAAAAAAAAACCCGCGCTGAAAATGTCTCAAGAGGAGCAGTTGAAAAGGCAAAAGAAGTTGGAAAAGCGAAGGCGACAGCGGCGAGAAAAGCGCAAGCGCAAACGCGAACGTCTGCGCCACCCAACGTATGAACCCGGCGGCGCGGTGGCGTCGTCGTCTAAAAAATTGCGCACCGCACTACCGGAGACGACGAAGACAGAGGTGAAGAATTCGGCGTCGGCGCGCACACGGATTCTGGATACACGCACGGCTGATGGCGCCCAAACGACGCGCCCGAAAAGCGCTGAGGTACGTCGTGTTTCGGTTCCGCACGACGCGAGTGCGACGCGGGTGGAGCCGCCACGCGCGGTGGACGTTCCGGTGAAGGTCAAGATTCATCCCGACGAAGAAGACGCGCTTCAAAAGATGCGAACGCACGGCAAACAAGTCGTTGGTGAAGTCGTTGGTAAAGTGAAGTCGTTTGTAAAGTCGTTTGTAAAGTCGTTGGTAAAGTGAAGTCGTTGGTAAAGTCGTTTGTAAAGTCGTTGGTAAAGTGAAGTCGTTGGTAAAGTGAAGTCGTTGGTAAAGTGAAGTCGTTGGTAAAGTCGTTGGTGTCGACCGACGATGACGCCACTTTGCGACGCAATCGCCTCCAGGGGTGTGCGCGCGCTGTCGTTGGACTCCGAGCTCGTACTTTTCCAATCCTAGATTAGACTTTAGCGTTAGTCCGATAGATTTAGCTCCAGGCTTGGTATGGAGGCGCCCGCGACCATCAATTGAGGCGATTCGACCGGCGGTTTCACACGGTGTAGCTGCAAATTCTCGCCTGTTCTTATCCAGAGGTGATGAAACTTCATTATAGAGATTTGATGGTCCAACCAAACGGTCGCATAGTTAGAAGATAGAGCGTGTTTGCTATAAATTGATCTTGAGCATTATTACAAAATTAATTTGTTGTCAAGAAGTCGCTGGTGTCTGCGCACCTTCAACAACCACCGGCTTCTTTGCGTTAGGTTTCCTGGAACACGCAAGTCGAGAGTGACTTTAATATTATCTCCTTCTACCGCGGTCGTCACAACAACGCGCTCTTTTGGTGGCTTTGGCTGTTTCACTGGCTTGGCCGGTTTCTTCGGTGCGTACTTTGTATTGATGCGAGTCATCACGTCGTCTACTCTGCCATCTAATACGATATCCCTCACCACACCCGCCGCCTCACGCACCATTTCACGTATCTTAATGTCCTCGCTCTCGCTAAATCTACTCAAAACGTACTCATAAATGGGCACATTAGCATCGCTCGGTCGACCGATGCCAATTTTCACGCGCGGAAAATCTCGAGAACCATTCGTTGCGTCATCGATGATGCTCCGAATGCCGTTATGCCCACCGTGCGATCCGCTCACTTTGATCTTCATCTCGCCTAAATTTGTATCTAAATCATCGTACACAATCACCACGCGCTCCTTTGGTATTTGGTACGCTTTCATCAACTGGTGCACGCTCTTCCCGCTCAAGTTCATAAACGTTTGCGGCTTACACACCACGCACGACGTCGCGTCAAACGTCACCTTGGCCACTAATGCCTTGCGCTCACTCGCGTATTCGCCTCCGCATCCCGACACGACCTCGTCAATCACGTCAAAGCCCACGTTGTGTTTCGTTCTCGTAAACTTGGCGCCCGGGTTTCCTAACCCACAAATTAACCACGTCGATGAATCCGTCGACAGCGTGCGTTTCAGCGCGCGCAATGGATTCACCGCGCGCGCGACATGCGCGGTGACTTTTAGCGCCCCTTGTGCCGTGCGTTTCATGGCTCGCACGACTTTGCCGAGAGGCATGACGCGCACTGCGAGGCGCACTGTGAGGACTTGGATCGTCAGTGCGCAGCGCGAGCACGCGTTATTTGAGTTTCAGTGCGCGCGCGCGGCGTCAGAGTTGTGGAGATATAATCATGTCTAGTCGTCAGGTAAGCGTTTGCACGCACCGTTCGAGCGATGGCGTCGAGCGTTGGCGTTTCTTGTGACGATGGATGTTTTGAATAGCTTCGGCGTTGGTGGAGTTTTGGTGCCGTAATACCGTCGCGCGTCGTCTTCAACGTAGTTTACGCGTCGTGTTGAATGCGCGACTGACCGTTGATGTGATTCGTTTCGCCTCGTGATGCGTAGAAACAAACGCCCGCACAGCGCGCGGCGCAAATTCAGCAAATGGCTGAGGCCCAGGCGAGAATCGCGGCGGCGCAAGCCGCGGCCGCGGCTTCTGCCGCGCTTTCCAAGAAGGCTGGCGAGGACGGTGGACACGCATTGACAAAAACTGATCTCCAAGCCATGCTCAAGGAGTTCGCCCCGGATGAAACGTTCGACCCGGAGGTGGAGGATATGTTGATGTCAGTGGCGGATGACTTTTTGGACACGGTGCTCGAGCACTCGATACAGTTGGCGAAACATCGCGGAGGGGATACTTTAGAGCCGCAAGATGTGTTGTTGCATTTGGAAAGACACTGGGACATGCACATTCCCGGGTTCGAAGGCGAAGAAGTGCGCGCATACCCAGAGAAGAAAAATGTGGACGCGCACGCTTCGCGCTTGGCGGCGGTGCGTCGTACAGTCGCCGCGGCGTCGGCAGCGGCGAATAACCAACGAAAGCAAGCACGTCTAGCGGCCGAACGCGCTAAGAGTGGCGCCAAGGGCGGGGATGACGACAACGACGAGGAAGATGCGTGAGCACTGCGTCGTAAACGTCCCCGAGTGTACCACGAGAGTTTAGTTCACATCTAGTCAAGTTTAATTACATCCAAGCAATCGATAGATCCCCCGCAGCCGCGTGCGTCTCGCCACCATCGAAAGCATGTTTATCTCACACTTCGTCTTCATTCAATAACATGTTTGGGATCCCTTTGCTGATTGGAAACCGTCTGCCGCTCTCCGGGCACACGAGCTCGCCCTCCTCCACGTGCACCTCCAACAGCGCGTGATGAAACGCCCTCAAAAACTCCTCATCACTCGCGGCATCGTCAGGGATATCGCTCGGTAAGTTTGTCACTCCAATCTCCTTCGCGGCGCCGACGAACGCGGGCCATTCCATCTTTGGAAGCATGTGCACGAGGAACTCCGCGTTGAATGGCGTCTCGCTCTCGCGCGTTTCCTTGGGTTCAATCTTTAACGGGTAACCGTTCACCACGCCCTATGTGTCATTGAAACGTTCGAAAAACAATCATAACGGTGAGTACATCAACGCGGCGCGAGCGCGAGCGCATCGTCATCATAGACAGAGAGCAAAACAAAACCATGGCAAGGCGCTCAAAAGTACAGTGGCGGCCACAACCTGTGCGCGCACCCGCGCGCGCGAACGCCCCATCGCCGCCGCCACCACCGTCGGCGCTCGTCAACGCACACATACCTTGACGTTACACGCGAGCATGTTATGCGCTAATAAACGCATGACGCCTCAATATCGTCGACCGATTGTGAAGTGAGCTCTGGGCCACGTGCGCGACATCTGTGCGAAAACAACAGTGTGTGTAGCTCCGTGCGGCAGTGCGACGCACGGTGCGCGCGTGCGTGGGTGCGTGGGCGATGATGGACACGGACGATGCGACGCGTCTCGCGCACGCGTGTGCGCGCGTGCGAGCGCTGGAGGCGATGCCGCTCGAGGAAGGTGAAGACGTTGCGCTTTTGCCCCAGTGTTGGTGGTCAACCTGCGCTTCGGCGTTTGAGGATGCAAGTCAGAGCGAAGACGCCGTGCGAGACGCCGTGCGCGGGTTGGAGATGATTGATATGTGTGTGTTAATGCATGATGGCGATGGTGATGGCGACACGGAGGTGTGCGTGCGGGGTGCGGGGTCTTGGGCAACGCGCGCGAGAGACGGGCTACGCGAGCGGGTGGACTACGCTATCGTTAAACGAGAGACGTTCGACCGGCTCGTAGACGTCGTGGGCATGACGGATGGGTCGAAGGCAATCATACGCACGTCGGTATCGATCGCGGGTACGATTTTGGTGGAGGTGTACGGGGAGAGGTTTTCGATTCATTTTGGCGAGCTCGAACCGAAGACGATAGAGTTGAGCCGCGCCGCGTCCGCGAGAGAATTATTAGATGCATGCCGCGACGCCTACGGCGAGGCGCTGCGAGATACGCAAGATTCAGACTTGCGCGTCGTGGATTATTATAGCGAGGCTCGAGGGGAGGTACTCACGACGGATTTGACAAAGAAATTGGACGCGCTGCACTTGGTGCCGAATCAAGCGCTCCTCGTTGAATGCAAGGATGGTGAATATTGGCCAGAGGAACAAGCATTCATTGCACTTCCAGCGGGTGATGACGACATGGCGAATGCTTATGATGCAGATTCATTGGAAATTGATGTGAGTTTGACGCCGAAGAACGACGTTTCGACGTGTCAGGCCGCGGCAAAGGTTGGCACGCGAGGCAAAGCCGGATTGAGCAACTTGGGGAACACGTGCTTTATGAACAGCGCATTGCAGTGTTTGAGTCATTCATCGTTGCTGACGGAATATTTCTTATCCGATAAATATTTGGCGGACATAAATACTGATAATCCTATCGGCATGGGTGGAGAGTTGGCGACAGAGTATGCGAATTTGACTGGAGCGTTGTGGCGGGATGGAGCTTTGACTGTCACGCCGCGCAAATTCAAATCATCTCTCGCGCGTTTTGCGCCGCAGTTTAGCGGCTATAGTCAGCAAGATGCGCAAGAACTTCTCGCCTTCTTACTTGACGGCTTACACGAGGATTTGAATCGAGTGAAGAAGAAGCCGTACGTCGAAGAACGTGACTCGCACGGTCGCACCGATGCCGACATCGCGGATGAGTCGTGGGAGGCGCACACGGCGAGAAATAATTCATGCATTGTTGATACATTCCAAGGGCAATACCGTTCGACGTTAGTGTGCCCGACGTGTGGGAATAAGTCGGTGAAGTTTGACCCGTTCATGTATCTCTCGATTCCTTTGCCTACGTCGCGCGAGCGGATGATTAAAGTCACCCTCGTGACGTATGGCGAGCATGTGTCGGCGGTGACGTACGGATTGAAAGTACCAAAGACCGGAGACATCGCCACGCTCACATTGGCGTTATGTGAAGTCGCAGACATTGACACTATGGATGAGCGTATTGTCATGCTCGAGGTGTACAATCATCGCATCGATAAAGTGTTCACAAACATGAATATGTCGTTGTCTTTGATTAGCGACCGCGACGTGTTGTACGCCCATCGTTTGCCAGCGTTGAGCGACACAGCACCGACTATGGATACCGTGCTCGTCCATCGACGGTCTGGGAGTCAAACCAAGAGTCCTTATGCGCAAGTAAGTTCCGTGCCAGGTACCGTCGTCAAGTTTGGTTTCCCTTGGATTGTCCCCGTGCGCGGCGCCGAAGGCGAGACTCCGGGAGCGAAGCACGCTGAGTTTTTAGAACGCACGGTGGAAAAGTACGCCGAAACCTACATGCGCACGGCACCCGGCACGCCGCATTCACCATCCGCGAGCGCTGATCCCGATGAGCGTCGTGCGTCCGCCGAGCCTGACGCCAGATTGTTCAAGCTCAAATACACCAATCACAACGCTTCTGCGACGTTTGAGGAGTATGGCTCTGAGGCGTCGGTATCGGATTCGCACGTTTCTTCAAATACGTTGAGTGCGATGCGTGTCATCGCAATCGATTGGTCATCCAAAGCGTTAATAAATACGTACGATGAAGATTTATTCGACGTCACCGTGGAGCATTCAAGCGTGAAGACGAATGAAATCAGTGAAGCCGAGCAAGGTACGCCGTTGACGTCGTGCATTGAAACGTTTACGCAAGAGGAGCCGCTCGGAAAAGAGGACATGTGGTACTGTAAACAATGCGAAACCCACGTCGAGGCGTTGAAAAAGCTCGACCTCTATCGATTACCTCCGATCCTCGTGATGCACCTCAAACGATTCAATTACAGCCGGTTGTGGAGAGACAAAATTAGCACGTTGGTGGATTTTCCGCTTGCAAATTTAGACATGACACCGTACGTGTTACCGCACGCGCCGAGAACGGAAGCACCGATATATGATTTATACGCCGTGGTGAACCACTTTGGAAGCATGGGTGGTGGACACTACACGGCATACACGCAACACGCCGAGGAGGGCACGTGGCACTTGTATGACGATAGTCATTGCACGCCCGTGGATGCCGAAGCCGCGTTGCACAACGCCGCCGCCTACGTGTTATTTTACAAGCGTAGAGACGTCCCGATCACTCGTCCAATGTCTCGCGCCGGATCACTGATGAATTTCATGGATGCAGACACAGGCATGGGCGAGTGATTTGCGCTCTCTATCGATTCATCTCACGTAGCAAAAGAAAGCTTTAATACGCGCATAGTAGCACAAAACACTTCTTCGCGTCCACACACTGTGCCTCGATGCCCGACCCACACGACGACCCATCGTGGCCTCCGCACGAAATAACGAACTCGGACGCGCCACCACACGATGAACACACCCCACCGCTATCGTTTGAAGTCCTCGCCGTCGATGGTCGCGCTCGAGCGTCCGTGCTCGCGCTCGCGCACCACGACTGTCATACGCCCATGTTCATGCCCGTCGGCACGCAAGGCTCCGTAAAAGGCTTAACGTCGGCGCAACTTTTAGACATCGAGTGCCAAGTAGTGCTCGGAAACACCTATCACCTAGGTAATCGCCCGGGCGCGGATGTCGTGGCGCAGGCGGGAGGTTTACGAAGCTTTATGAACTGGCCTCGCGCGACGCTCACCGACAGCGGCGGGTTTCAGATGGTGTCTTTACTTGACTTAGCCGACATCACCGAAGAGGGCGTGACTTTTCAGTCACCAACTGATGGCTCGCAAATGCTGCTCACGCCAGAGAAGAGCATAGAGATACAAAATGAAATCGGGGCGGATATAATCATGGCGCTGGATGACGTGGTGTCTTCGGTGACGGCTGACCGGGCGCGGTTTGAGGAGGCCACGCATCGAACGACGCGGTGGATCGATCGCTGCATCGCCGCACATAAAAGACCACATGCGCAGAGTTTGTTCGGGATCGTTCAAGGTGGGTTAGATTTAGATTTACGTGACGTGTCGTTGAAAGGGTTGTTGGCGCGTGGGGACAACCTTCCTGGGTTCGCCATCGGCGGTTTGGCTGGTGGTGAGTCTAAGGAGGATTTCGTCCGCATAGTCGCGCACTGTGCGGTGCGTTTGCCGGAGAACAAACCTCGATACATCATGGGCGTTGGATATCCTTTAGATTTAGTGGTGTGTACGGCGCTAGGGGCGGACATGTACGACTGCGTGTATCCTTCGAGAACGGCTCGGTTTGGCACGGCGCTCGTTCCAGAGGGCATGTTGCGTCTGAAATCTCATTCCAACGAAAATGATCACAGACCAATAGAAGAAGAGTGTGATTGTTTGACGTGCAAACACTACACGCGCGCACAGTTGCACAAAATTGCCACGAAAGAGCCGCGCGCGGCGAATTTGTTAACCATACACAACTTGCGGTATCAAATGCGCCTGTGTTCGGCGATGCACACCGCCATCATCGAGCAACGCTTCGGGGCGTTCGCGCGAGACTTCATTTACAAGCAGTTTCCTAGTGGCGACATACCTCTGTGGGTTCGACAGGCGATGGAGTACGCGGAAATCGACTTGACTTGTTAGCTTCTTGTCGGCACTTTGTCAATAGAAAATGGTAGCAACTTAGCCTCAACACCTCACTTCGCTCCTCAATGGGTGCGTCGTCGTCCAAAGCTGCTACGAGCGCGGCGAAAACCTCGTCGCGAACGCTCCCGCGTCATGCACCCGGCGCGACACCGATCGCGCCGTTCGTTGAGCCGTCCTCGTACGTCGCCGCGCCCGTCGTCGCAGCTGACGCCAAAGACCTCAAACTCAACGACATGATGCACGCGCTTCGCGTAGACACCGCAGACGTGAGCGCCGTAGATTACGGCTACGCACCCGCACAGCACACGCGAGTCGCGCTTAAGCCACGTGCTGAGAGAGAAGGTTTGTTCAAGCCGCGCGAGCTTCGCGATGCGCTCGAGCGTCACCGCGCGCAAGGTTTCGCGGCGAGCACCGTCAAGGACATCCTCGCCCGCCGACCGGCGATGAATGCCGAACACTTAAAATTAGCCCTCACGCACATGCGCGTCCATCGACTGAGCGAGATTGAGGGCGCGCAACCGGGAACGACCGTGGTCTTGGGCGAGTGGGCATAAAGTCGAGACGTCCCAGTAGCCTTAGCCCATAGCCTCTAGCTCTGACACGACCTGGACTGGGCTGCTGCGCGTCGGGGTCATGAAAGAATTGTACAATACATGCTGCGCTACCGTATAATGTTCTATTCACTCAAACACGTGCTCGAGGTTCGTCGCACGCTAAGTATGTATGGGTAGATTCTACCCATCGGGACGGCACACGCGAACGCCCTCGTCCTCGATAGCGCGGCATCATGCGTGAGGCGACAGCGACGGCGAAGGAATCACCCGTGCGCATCGAGCGCACGCGCGCGAACGGCGCGGTCGCCATCGTATGGCTCGAGAGCGAGCCCGTGAATTCCATGACGTTGGAGCTCTGGAGCGCGCTCGCGGATGCGCTGACGAGTTTAGAGAATGATTCTACGGTACGTCGCGCCGCGCGCGGTACGTGATGTGGTGCGAACTGACGTTTTGATGTTTGCGTGCACGGCAGGTTGAAGGCGTGATATTCGCGAGCGGGTTGAAACGCGCGGTGTTCACCGCTGGGAATGACATTGGCGAGCTCTACGCGCCGCGGACGACGAAGAAGCGATATCGCGCGTTTTGGATGACGCAGACGAGGTTTCTATCGCGGTTATTGAAGACACGTTTAGCGACGGTGTGTGCGATACGCGGTGCGTGCCCAGCGGGTGGGTGCGTCGTGGCGCTGTGCTGCGACTATCGGGTGCAGACGACGGTTGGGACGTTTGGGTTGAACGAAGTCGCGCTCGGGATTGCCGTGCCGAAATATTGGGCGGAATTATTCTTAGATCGATGCAACGATAGAGTGAAAGGGGAGTATTTATTGCAAATCGGGTCGCTGTTGCGCCCGAACGAGAGTAAGGCGCTGGGATTAATCGATGAGGTTGTTGGCGAAGGCGCGTTGATGGCGGCGGCTGAGAGCGCGATGGAGCGTTTCTTAAAGCATCCTGCTATCGCACGCGCGACGACAAAGGATACGATTCGGGCGCCATTCAGTGCAAAATGGTTAGCATATGGCGAGGAAGAAGCACGAGGTGGTTGGAAGATGTTGAATGAGCCGCGCGTCATCAAGGCTCTCGGCGGAGTCTTGATGCGACTCAGCGGTGGGAAGGCAAAGCTTTGAAGGCTTAAGTTTACAGAGACGGACTGAATGGTAGACTAAATAGAAATGTAAGATTATAAAATGATAAACGTAACTATGTACACGCGGCGTTGCTTATTTGTATGAAATGATTGCAGTAGCTTTTAGGTTGAATGGATGATTTTACTGTTTGGCAGAAGTCGCTTCGTCGACGAGGTAAACCAACCCGCGGAACGGAACGCCGTCCGCGTGGTTGGAAAGGTTCACCTCGCACGTGCGGCTCGTAGAGTAACCATCAGAGCAAGTAGAAGGAAGGTTCATGTAACCAAGGGCCGAGTCGGTGATTTCCGGGAATCGCATACCGCGATCACCCGCCATACCGCAGCACGGAATACCGGTACCGGTGACTTCGTCGGCGCACTTGCTCGCTAATTTCATGAACGTTTGCTCGACACCCATCTTCTTCGATGAGCACGGAACATGCACGGCGATGTGCTTCTTCACCTTCTTCCATTCGAGTTTGTCAACGAGGTGGTTGGCGATGAACTCAGATGGCTCGTAAAGGGCAAATCGAAGCTCTGGGCTTTCGAGTTGCTCCTTGATTTGTGCCAAGCATGGAGACGTGTCGACGATGATCGGGTACTTGCCACCGTCGGACGCCTTCAACAGTGCTTGTTCGAGGTCATAACCCTTAGCCAAAGACTGATCCTTGAGACCACGAGAGTTGAAGATCATACCGCAGCATTGGGAGTTGAGACCTTCGGGGTAGACGACTTCGTACTTCGCCTTGTCCAAAATGCTCATCATCGCGTCGGCCACGCCACCGTTGGCTTCTTCACCCTTAACCGGACCCATCATACGCGTCACGCAAGACGGCAAGTAAACCACCTTGCGGGGAATACCCTTGGACGGAGCAGCGTCGGCGCGCGCCGGGAGCGGCGCCGGGAGCTTGGGCGCGCCCGTCGGCATGTACGGGTTCCACACCGGAATCATGTTGCCAGAGGCGCTGTTCAACATCTTGGATACACCCTTCAACACACCTTCACCGAGGATACCATGCGCCATGGAAACGGTGTTCAACAACGGAGGCACCATGCTGGAAACGGCACCAAAGTTACGCGCGACAGCACCGGCGAGTGACTTGGAGTTGCGAGCTGATTCCATTTCGCGATTACGAATGCTCTTGACGAGTTCGCCAGTGTTGATACCAACCGGGCACTTGACTTCGCACATACCGTCAGCCGCGCACGTGCTGTTACCAGCGTAGGCAAAGATGTCCAAGAACTCGTTAAGGCGTTCTTGGTCAGCCTTGGTGCGCATGCCTTCATCAATGCCTTGAAGACGAGAGATTTCACGGTAGACGGTGATGCGTTGACGCGGCGTAAGCGACACGTCCCGCGTCGGGCAGTTGGACTCGCAGAAACCACACTCCATGCACATGTCCACAATCGGGTCAGCCACGGGCTTGGGCTTGAGGAACTTTTGGTGCACGTCGGGATCTCTGTTCAAGATGACGCCCGGGTTCAACACGTAGTTTGGATCAAAGAGTTCCTTCAATTCCCACATAATGTTGTACGCATTCGTACCCCATTCCATTTCAACGAACGGCGCGACGTTACGACCAGTGCCGTGTTCAGCCTTGAGCGAACCTTGGTACTTTTCAGCGACGATCTCGCACATTTCTTGCATCATCGCCGCGTACATCTTGACCTCTTCGTCGGTGCGGAAACCTTGGGAGAACACCAAGTGCAAGTTGCCTTCAAGAGCGTGGCCCATGCACGACGCATCGTCGTAACCGAAGCGTTCGAACATCGCAATCAAGTCCTTTGTCATCGCACCGAGCTTGTCGACTTCGCACGCGACGTCTTCAATGAGCACAGACGTACCCGCTTCGCGAGACGATCCAACCATGGGAATAAGACCCTTGCGCACGTCCCAGTACACCTTGTACACGTCTTCCTCCTTGCTGAACGGGTAAGTCGTCTCGCGCGGGTTCAAGTAGTTGAGCTTGGCACCATCAATAGACTTGACGACTGCGGCAATGTTCTTGTCGAGTTCGGGCTCAGTCGCGCCGCGGCACTCGATGAGGAGCGCGGCGCCGTACTTGGGCGCGTCCTTTATCGTCGGAACCAACTTCATAATCTTTTCGTGGCCTTCGCACTGCTTCAAAGACGCGCGGTCGAAAAGTTCAACCGCATCAACGGTGGTTTCGCGACGCAAAACCGCCGCAGCGCGGCAGGCATCATCGACATCCTTGAAGACGATGAACGCGCTCGCCTTGTGCGGGTGATCGACGACGGTGTTGTACGTTGCTTGACTCACAAAGCCAAGGGTACCTTCGCTGCCAATCATCAAGCGCTTGATAATTTCGATCGGATCATTCACATCGTTATCCACAAGGGCGTTGATGGAGTAACCAGTCGTACACTTGATGGCAAACTTCTTCTTGATGAGCGCGGTGAGCTCTTCATCCGCTTGCACGCGGCGCGCCAAGTCTTGTACCCCTTCAACAATGTGCTTGTGCGTCTTCATGAAAGACTCACGGCTCGCCTTGTCGGAAGTATCGAGCACGGTACCATCGACAAAAACAATGCGCATATCCTTGAGCGTGTGGTAGGTGTTTTGCTTGACGCCGCAGCACATCCCAGACGAGTTGTTGGCGACAACCCCCCCAATCATGCACGAGTCAATCGAAGAAGGATCGGGACCCATCTTGTACTGCACGGCGTGCCCGCCCTTAACCTTGTGCGCTTGCAACAAACGGTTTACTTCGCCGAGAATTAAGCCCGGTTCGACGGTGATTTCGCTCCCGTCACCCTTGATTTCATAATTTCTGAAGTTCTTCCCGGTGTGTGACAGCTTTAATAAGATGGAATCGCTCACGGCTTGCCCTGAAAGCGACGTCCCGGCAGCGCGGAACGTCACAGGCGTTTCATTCTCCGCGGCAATGGGTAAAATTTTCTGCACCTCGGTTTCGTTGTGCACCTTGACGACGACTTGCGGCAACAAACGATAGAACGACGCATCCGTCCCGTACGCAAACGTCTTGACCGGATCCGTGTAAATGCGTTCTTCAGGCACGATCGCACTGATATCCTTTTGAAACTTTGTGTATCGCCCATCATTTATGCGCATACCATCCGCGTTGGAATACGTCAAATTCGGCGCCGCTTTCACGGGGTACACCGTCCCGCCCACCGTATACGGCGGGAGCGTCTTTGACGACGTCGACGTCGCCGCCGCGGGCATCGCCGCGCGTTGCCGTCGCGCACCGCTCTCCTGCCGCTTCACCGTCGCCGTCGACGTCGTCATCACCTTCGCCTTACCGCGCTTACCACCCGCTCCACCGCCCATAGAGCTCTCGTACCGACGAAACATTTTCATCATCGACGACGACGATGACCCCCCTCTCGTCATCGCACGCGCGCCATCGCACGTCGTCGTCGTCGATGACGTCGTCACCCCAGTCGCGCGTTGCTCCGCGATCGCGCGCGCGCCATCGCGCACGATTTTACTCGTCGCACCACGCCGCATCATCACTCAACGCGTCGTCGTCCACGTCCGTCGCGGTGTGACGCGCGCGCGCACGTTGACACAGATAGCGATGGGCGATGGATGGATGACGTGCCCCATCCGTCGCCGGTCCGGGCCTCGACCGCGCCCGGGGCGCGCGTCCGCGTCGCGCCCGGGGCGTGGCCGAACCCGAGACCCATGTGCGTTGACGCGTCTTCGCGCGCGCGTCCTCGTACTCGCGCGTCGTCGAGCGCCATATGCGTGTGTCGCGTGGGCGATACACACGTGACGTCACCAAAAAGTGTCTCGCACGTCGCACAGGGGGCTTGTTTCCGTGTTTTCTATTTCTCTCGCGCGACGCGACGCGTGGAGGCGCGTTGATGATACATTCAAAACGGTGCCCCGTCCCCGCGCGCCCCAGGTCCATCCGTCGCGCCCGTCGTCGTCAGGTCGTCGTCGCCGCACAACTCGACGAACACACGATGCTCGCCACTGCGTCCACGACCTATGCCGGCGTGAAGGTTGCCGCGAAGACCACCACGGTGGCCAAGCGCGCGAACGTCATCACCCGCGCGGGGCAATACGATGATGAACTTTTGCAAACTGCGGTACGTGCGTCGTCGTCGTCGTCGTCGTCGTCGTCGTCGTCGTCGCGAGTGGCGGTTGATGGCGAACGTGGCGACATCCATCCATCCGTGCACGCGCGACCTGGGGATCGGGGTGTGTGCGGATGACGCGTGTCGATGCGAATGAGGACGTCGGTCGCGTACGGCGTGGGAATATACGCGTGATATTACGTGTCGTTTGTATTCGATCGCATCGACGTCCGGTCGCGATCGCGTCGACGCGCGTGGCGATGGTGTAACGGGCGAGGCGTTGTGGATAGGGTTCGTCTCTGAGGTTTGAGGACGCGTCGGGCGATGGATTGTAGAGGCTGTTTTTTTTTGTCTATTCTTGGTTCGCGGTGGCATCACGCCATCGCGTAAAGCGTGATTGGGATGATGTCGCATGACGTGCCTATTGCTTGGAGACTGACGTTCATCGTTTGTTTATCATCGCCGCAGCAAAACATGACCAAGCCGGGTAAGGGTATCCTCGCCATGGATGAGTCCAACGCCACTTGCGGCTCCCGTCTCGAAGGCGTTGGTGTGGAAAACACCGAAGAAAACCGTCGTCGTTACCGTGAGTTGCTTATTACCACGCCGAACTTGGGCGAATACATTGGCGGCGCGATTTTGTTCGAGGAAACCCTCTACCAATCGTGCGCCGACGGCACGTCCTTCGTTGACGCGTTGAAGAAGCAAGGTGTGTACCCGGGTATCAAGGTTGACAAGGGACTCCGACCGCTCGCCAACTCCAACGGCGAGTCTTGGTGCCAAGGTCTCGACGGCCTCGCCGAGCGCGCCGCCGAGTACTACAAGCAAGGCGCGCGCTTTTGCAAGTGGCGCTCCGTCGTGTCCATCCCGGCTGGTCCGTCCAAGATTGCCGTCACCGACTGCGCTTACGGCCTCGCCCGCTATGCGGCCATCTGCCAAAACGCTGGTCTCGTCCCGATTGTCGAGCCGGAAATTCTCCTTGATGGTGACCACGACATTGACCGCAACTTTGAAGTCGCGTCGATGGTGTGGGCCGAAACGTTCAAGTACCTCGCGGACAACAACGTCAAGTTTGACCGCATGCTCTTGAAGCCGTCTATGGTTGCACCGGGTGCTGATTGCCCGAAGAAGAGCAACGCCAAGGAAGTTGCGGAGTACACCTTGAAGATGCTCAACTCTCGCGTGCCGCCGGAAACCGCCGGCATCATGTTCTTGTCCGGCGGTTTGTCCGAACTCGACTCCACGATGTACTTGAACGCCATGAACCAATCGCCCAACCCGTGGCACGTGTCTTTCTCGTACGCTAGAGCGCTCCAAAACTCGGTCATCAAGGAATGGAGTGGATCGGATGAAAGAGTCGCGAGCGCGCAAGAGATTCTCAAGCGCCGCACCGTCGAGAATGGTCAAGCGCAACTCGGCAAGTTCGATGTGACCAAGAGTACGACTGAGGGTTCTGACCTTTTCCAAGCCGGATACGTGTATTAAAAATTGCACGCCCTTTTCTACTGCATCCTCTTCGATGCGCGCCTCTGAGCGTAAGATAAAATCCAAATTCATAGCATTTTAATGAAAATTGAAGCGCCGTGAATAAAATTACTCATTACATTGCGATGCTTTTCTACCACGTGTTCAACCATACTTGTTTTCTTTTTGTTTAACTTTTTATTGTTTTTGCGGTGCTCCTCTTTGAGCATTTTAATGAAAATTGAAGCGCTCGTGAAGAATGAATGAAAGACTTGCACTTTGAATTCGCGCTCGACAGCTAGCTCAGCAGCTCGCATCGGGGCAGCGCCACACATCGACGCCGCAGCGTGACGCGCTACCTGCACGCACGTATCGCACGCACATGTCATCGCACGCCGCTCCACGCGTCACCGCATCGGCGATGCGATGCGCCGCACCGAGCGCGAGTCGTCGACCGCAGCGCAGCGCGAAAGCACCGGCGAGCGCTCGCGCTCGCGCTCGCGTGACGCGAGCGTGCGCCTCGAACGGCGGCGATGTAGCGCAAGGCGAGGTGTTGAAGGTGTTTTATCACCGCCCCGATGGCGCGTACGAAGGCTGGGGCGCGCACGTGTGGGGTGAAGACGCGCTGGCGCCGACGGCGTGGGCGACGCCGCTGGCGCCGGGACCGAAAGTCGACATCGACGCTTCTTCTTCGTCGTCTTGGGTGTCGTTTGACGTTCGCCTAAGGCCGGGTGCAAATAAAATCAGTGTGCTGATTCATAAAGGGGAGTCTCAAGATTGCCGCGCCGAAGAGTACGACGTAAGCGAGTCGAAAGAGGCGTGGTTGGTGAGCGGATACGGCGGGGCGTTCTCGAGCGAGCCGGCGCTCGACGCCCTACCGAAAGGCGATATCGGCAAGGCGCGCGCGTTATGGGTTGCACGTAATATTATAGCTCTGCCGCCCGATTTTGCGGCGGGTATGTTTGTCGGTGGCGATGTGACCGTCCGATTAGCGCGTTCGGCGAGCGCGGCGCTTGAACTCACCGGCGACGGCGTTCAAGGCGGCGATGACGTCACCGGCAAAGGCGTCGTCCTCGTGTGCGATGGTGTTTTGCCCGTGGACGTGTGTGAAAAGTTTCCACACGTCGCCGCCGCGGGGTACGTGGCGATGCGCGTGCCGGCGGAAACGTCGTACGTGCGCGAAGCGTTGAAATGTCAGCTCGCCGTAGCCGCGACGGATTCCTCTGGTATCCCTATCGACGCCACGGGCGTACAGATCCAGGGGGCTATCGATGATTTGTACGCATACGATGGACCACTCGGGGCAGAGTTTCATCGCGACGGCCGAGATGAGGTAACACTTCGAGTATGGGCGCCGACGGCGCGCGACGTTTGTTTGGCTGTATTCGAAGCGCCTCGAGGGGATGAGGCAACTCGAACGCCAATGTCGTTCGACGCCGACACGGGCGTATGGTCCGCCACTGGACAATTCGTTGATAAATATTATAACTATGAAGTTACGGTATTCAACCCAATGACGGGGCAGATTGGTAAGAACACAGCGTCAGATCCGTACGCTCGCTCGCTCGCCGCCGATGGCCGCCGAGCGCACGTGTGCGACATCTCTAACGCCTCTCTCAAACCGAGCGATTGGGAAACGTTTCAGAAACCAGCATTTACGCATGCAGTAGATTCGTCGATTTACGAATTGCACGTGCGCGATTTTTCAGCGTTGGACGCCACCGTGGACGCGCCGTATCGAGGAAAATATCGCGCATTTTCACAAAGTGGTACCACCTGTGTACAACATTTGCGAAAGCTCGCCGACGCCGGCTTAACGCACGTGCATCTGTTGCCTTCGTATGACTTTGGTTCTGTTCCCGAGCTGGAAGAAAACCAGCGAACGGTTGATTTCGAGGTACTCGCAAAGATGGCGCCCGACTCTGCCGAACAACAAAAGCTCGTGCGAGAGATTAGTTGGACTGACGCGTTTAATTGGGGATACGACCCAGTGCACTACGGCGTGCCCGAAGGTAGTTACTCAACCAATCCTGACGGCGCACAACGCGTGTTGGAATACCGAGAAATGGTGAGAGCTCTCGCTGACATGGGCTTGCGCCTGGTGTGCGACGTCGTGTACAATCACACGTTGTCCTCTGGCCCGAGCGACGTCAATAGCGTTTTGGATAAAATAGTTCCAGGTTACTATCATCGTCGCAACTTTGACGGTATCATCGAAGCGAGTACGTGCTGCAACAACACTGCAAGCGAACATGTTATGATGTCTCGCTTGATCGTTGACGATTTAGTACACTGGGCCAAAAATTACAAAGTTGATGGTTTTAGATTTGACTTGATGGGACACATCATGCTCAGCACGATGACGCGCGCCAAGGCGGCGCTCGAAGCATTGACGCTCGAAAACGATGGCGTCGACGGTAAGTCGTTGTATTTATATGGTGAAGGATGGGACTATGCCGAAGTCGCGCAAGGTCGAGTGGGTAAAAACGCGTCGCAATTGAACCTCGCGAACACGGGTATTGGGAGCTTTAACGATAGAGTGCGCGAGGGATGCATCGGTGGTACGCCATTTGGAGATCCACGCATGCAAGGTTTCATCACGGGCTTATACTACACCCCGAATGGTAAAGTTGATCAGGGAGACGCTGATTCGCAGCGGTATAGAATGATGGAGGATGGGGAGAAAATCATCGCCGCTCTGTCTGGAAACGTGCGCGACTTTGTCTTTGTCAATCGACACGGTGTGGAAGTTCCGGCGAGCTCAGCGGCATGGCCGAATTCGAATGTTGCCTACGCTGGTGAGCCGGCAGAAACTGTCAACTACGTGAGCGCGCACGACAATGAGACGCTCTTTGATTGTATCATGTTGCGCGCGTCTGACGCCGTGTCCTTGGAGGATCGATGTCGTATGAATCATCTCGCAACCGCTATTGTGGCGTTGGCACAAGGCGTCCCGTTTTTTCATGCCGGTGATGAAATTTTACGCTCAAAATCGCTCGACCGTGACTCGTATTCGAGCGGTGATTGGTTTAATCGTTTGGATTACAGCGGTGAAACGCACAACTTTGGCATTGGGCTTCCGGGCGAGCAAAAGAATGGCGACCGATATGAGTTTATCGCTCCAATGCTCGCCAATACGAGCATGCGTCCGTCGAAAGCTTTGATTCACGCTGCAACGAACAACTTTTGCGAGCTGTTGAGTATTCGCAAGTCGACGCCATTATTGAGGTTGCGTTCGACGCGGGAAATTCAGCGTCGCATGAAGTTTTACAATCGAGGCCCGGCACAAACACCCGGTTTAATCATCGCAAGCATCAACGATGGTGATGCCTCGACTCCAGGACTGCCCATGCTCGACACAAAATATCGTCGAGTGTTACTCGCATTCAACGCCACAACGAACGCATTGACGCACAAAGAAGCCGACATGGGCGTCGATTTGGCTGGCGTCGATATCGAGCTTCACCCGCTTGTTGGCGATGTCACCAAAGATCCCACGTCCATGAAGAGCGTCGTCAACGACGGCGAGCTTTTCATCCCCGCATACACGTGGGCGGTGTTTGTCCAACACCGCCAGTAGTAATATACAAAGCACGCGAGCGCCGCCGCAGTAGTACGTCATTTGTTTTCATATTACACTCAAAAATTCTGTTACGTCAACGTCGAATCAAAAAACGTCTTTACGCGATCCCACGCGAGCGCCACAGCTTTTTCATCGAGCACCGGGAATCCTTGCGTTTTCTCGCGCGCCTCGAAATCCGGATACGGGTCTGGGGTCGTGTTCATAAACGCGTGACCGACGCCTTCGTACGTGAGCACGTTTTGATTCTCGCCGCCGAGTGCTTCGCTCAACTTCTTCGCCGCGTCGGGATCGCTAAACCCAGCTAAGTTGTCCTTGTCACCGAAATGCGCTTGAACAGGAATCTTTATCGCACTCAAATCGCACGCATCGGCGCCTGGAACGCCATAGAATGATACGCACGCCTCCACGCCCGCCTTTTGCGCCGCCACGAGCGCCAGAGCTCCACCCATACAAAACCCAATCACGCCCACGCTCGTCGCCTCGAGCGAGATTTTCAAGTACGACACGCAATCGGTAATTTCAATCGTCGCCGCGGGCCAATCGAGATTGGACATCAAGTGATGTGCTTCCTCGACATCGACGCCGAGCTTGCCTTTGTACAAGTCGGGAATGCACACCGTGTACCCGAGCTCGTGCAAGCGGACGGCGTGCGCCTTGACGACGTCGTTGACGCCCCACCACTCTTGTAAGACGACAACAGCGCGAGGACCGCCTTGAAGGATTAACGCGCGGGCGTTGCCGATGGTGACCGTTTCAAAGTCTTCGTTCGGGGACATGGTGAAGCGAATCAATCGAGAGTGTGATTATGGGGACGCGGAGTCGCGAGCGGCGTATTCATATTGCAACGAGGAGCTAGACTACGCGCCGTAACCAAAGACTTGGCGAATGCGGCTAAAGATTAAATTCTTCCAACCGTTTTCGGTGGTATCCATGACGGTTTCGTTGCCGAATCCGTCACATTCGGGTACGTTGGTTTGCACCAAGTCGACGAAACAGTTACCGGGCTCGGGTTCCCGAAACGTAATCGTCACGAGCGAAAAGTGTCCTTCGGGCCAGTTTCTAAAGCGCCATTTTTGGACAATTTTCTCGCCTGGTGCGTACTCGATCGTTTCGCCGTGAATGTTACCGTCAAACATTTCAAAGGCGCCGAGCGTGGGCGACACCTTTGCGGCGCTCCGCGTAAAGTGCATCACGCGGTTGCCGTCTAATAAGCAATCGCAGATGTCTTGCGGGCGGCAATAGAAGTTTTCGGTCATCTTGATGGTGTGATGTTTTTGAGAAAGCGGTGCAGTCTTATCGCTGCGCAACTCTGCGGCGGCGGCTTTTTTAGCTTTGGAATCCGCCTCCGCCTTGGCCGCGGCTTGCGTGGCGGCGTCGACGTTCGCGCCCGCCGATGGCGCATCGCCTCCAGGCCCACCCGCAGCCATTTCCTCGACGAACACGCGTACGCCAGTGAGCATTTTCGGAACGAGTGTCTTCAACACGCTCGATTTTACCGCGGCATCCTCTTTGCTATCTTTGGACGTCAGCACGTTGACTTCTGGGTCCTCATCCGCGTTTTCATCCGCTATGTATGGGAAACGCACCTTGCCCGAGCACACCGCACCACCGTCGCCGACGTCGCCCTCGTACCCGATTTCCAATTCCAGTTCATACCCAGGGATAATCTTACCCTTTCGCTTATTCACGTACGCTTCGCCGTCGCACTTGAGCACCGTCGTCGCGCGCACCGCGCGCACGCCCTCTTCGCACCCATCCGTCATCTCCATCCCGCACAACAACGCCTGAAAACGCTCTCGCGCCCATGGTTTAGCATCCTTTTCCTGCCCTACGTCGCACATCCGCGCATGCATCGCGCCACATCGTCAGTCAACAGTCTTCTTCTCCCATCTTCTCGCATCTTCCACCGCTTCGCGCCAGCCCCAAACCACCTCGCCGACACCCCAATCGCGCGCACCGCATCGCATCGCGTGACGCACAATGCCATCCATTCACATTCGCACCATCCGCGCGCTCATCCACGATCCAGCGCGCGTCGCCTTCGCCCAATTTGGCCATGCTCGCGTCGCGCAGTGCCGCACCATGGTCTGTTCACCGTCTCCATGACATTCGTGATCGCCGCGCGCGCGGTGCGATCGCATCCGCGCGAACGACGCCGCGGTGACGTAGAACATATCATGCCTCGTCACTGCGTCGCCATCGCGGCATCCATCGTCGCCGCGCACGCGCCGCATTCGGCGACATTGCGCGCGCGGTTGGCACCACAACGCACACACGTGTCGGGACAAAAAGCGCACAAACCTATCCATTCCCGACGTCGTCGACGCCACAACGCGACGACGCGGCGACGGCTCGGACGACTTTGGACGACGACGACGACGTAGGACGAGATGTTGCACGCGATGTTGCACGCGACGTCGCACGCGACGGCGCACGCGACGACGATGCGCGCGCGCAAGGTATGCATCGCGAGGACGACCGAGGCGCCGGCGGTCGGGCGAGGGGTGGTGCGCGCGCCGGTGCGCGCCGGTGCGCGCGGTGCGCGGTGCGCGGCGTCGAGGCAACCCGCGCGCGGGGCGCCTGGACCTGAGGTTGAGGAAGAGGAAGGGTCGGTGTTGGATTTTCCCGAGGAATACGTGCGCGCGGTGCCGTCGAGACGACCGGATATCTTTCCAGACCTGAAGGAGCAAAAGACGCCGATGCCGAAGAAGATGCCGGGGGATCCCGAGGCGCCTGATGAGGAGAGCGAGGAGAAGGAGAGAAAGGAGAATCCGGGTGAGCCGGGTGAAAAGCCAGAGGATGAAGAAGAGGAGGAGAAGGAAAAGAAGAAGAAGAAGAAGGAAAAAGAGGAGGAAGAATGAGAGACGAGACGCGGCGACAATTTTAATAGAATACAGAATACAGAATACAGAATATGAGTTGCTACAGTTTTCTAGTCTATATCTCGAATGCTAATGTTTATGCGCGTGTGTGCGATGTATTGCGCCATGCCTGCGTCATCGACGTCCCAAGTGTCGGCATGAAGCGCGTGAGGAAGCGCGAAGTGTCCGTCGTCGGCTTCAAACACGCGCGGGACTCCGTGGTAACATTTGCGCGACTCGCCGCCTAAAATCACCGCATCTCCCGATCGAATCATCATCGCCGTAGGTGGTGCATCTCTGTTTTCGTGTCCAAGTAGAAATATTCCACAACATCCCAAGCTAATGCTGATGATGGGACGATCCAGGTTGCGTTCGGCGTCGTCCACGTGCGCGTTTAACGTATCCCCGGGCTGGTAAAAATTGAGTAGACCTGCTTGCGCCTCGAACGTCCACGACGGCTCGGGCGGTAGACTCGCTATTCTTCGCGTAAGCTGTACTAAATCGTCTCCAATTGCCCTGCGTGGGACATTGGGTTCGTATATTCGACTCGTCCAGTTGAATGGCGCGCCCACGGTGCACCACCGAAGTTTACTCAACATGCGCTTAGCGAAAAACTTCTCGTCCGCGTCGCCTCTTTTAACCACTCGCGTTGGCGTTCCCCACACGCGCTGTCCTTCACCACTGGGTATCAGCATCAAATCATCCCTCGCGGCGTCCCATAATCCCGGCGGTAAGTCCCCGAGCTCTGCGCCGTAGTTTGTGCGCGCCGGCGGCTCGCACAGCTCTCTCACCGACTTTCTTACCCACAGCCGTTGTTCTTCGTCATCTAACGCGCGCGAGACGTAATAAAACCCAGGATGTCCATCAAACGCATACACCTTGCTCGTCGCATTCGCATCGCCGCTCACGCACGTGACTCCTTGAGGAAGCGCGTCACGCGCCGACACGTCGAGGACTTCGCTCAAGTCCACCGGAGCCGCCTCAAAGCGTCCGCCTCGACGTCGTCCATTCGCGCCCGTACGAAACTGCTCGGTGAGTGTGAGTTTATACTTTTTCTCTGCCGCGCGAAATGCGGTTTGCGGGCGGTCATCCGCCCCGGGCGGGGCGTACATGCGCGAGGCGACGTGTGAGGTTGTTTTGCTCTGTTTTCTTCAGTCACAACGGTGGACTAGTGTCGTCTATGTCATTTCCCTTTGTCTCGCGCGTGATAATACCGCTTCAACACCTCTTTGGCGGAGGACATTGGGAAATTCGAAAGGTCGTAGTAGTGCGGGGCTAAGTCGATGAGCCACTCGCCGCGAACGTCGGTGACGGTTCGAATGTAATTCTTTGACGTCAACACGAATTCGTTGTAGACGACCCACTCGGGCTTGCGGTCGAGGCACGTCGATGGGTGAAGCATGACTTCCTGGTTATCCTTGACGGTCAAGTAGCGACCGCCCCGTTCGAGGTGCGCGACTTGCATGAAATATCCAGATAAGATAGCCTTGCGGATGTTCGGGTAGTACTCGCGAGACGCGAAATCCGTGCTCACTAAGGGCAAGTCGAAACGCTGGCAAATGCGCACAAGCTGCGTGCGGACGTTATCTGCACTCTTCATCGCTCGGTGACTGATGTAGTTGTTCCAGCACCAATCTGGATCGCCATTTGCTTGCTTGTAGGCGTGATAGACGTTCAATAACGTCAAATGATCGCCATCGACGTGGGCGAACTGCGCCTTGGCTCGATCCGATTCCTCCGCTTGGTCGCGCGGGCGAATGAAACACATCGGCACGGACAACATGGCGACGATGGATAAAACTTCATTCGAGCACTTAAATTCGCACGATGAGACGAGCATCTTTGCAAGTTGCGGATCAAGTGGGTACTCTGCCATCACCTTACCCACGGTGGTCAATTCGCCTTCGTCGTCCAACGCACCGAGGTAGTTCAACAACTCGAGCGCGCGCATGAGCGTCTCTGGCGCGGGCGGATCCATAAAGTCAAAGTGCACTAAATCATCTATCCCAAGTTTCTTGAGCTGTAAAACCACCGAACCAAGGTTTGATCTCAGAATTTCTGGGTACGTTTGCTCTTGTAAGTCCTTCTTGAACGATTGCTCGGTGTACAAGCGGAAGCACTTCCCTGGTTGCGTACGACCGGCGCGACCGGCGCGCTGGTGCGCGGATGCTCGTGAGATCGGTGACACCAAGAGCGACTCGACGCGGATCCGCGGATTGAACACTTTTTGCTTTGAAAACCCAGGGTCAATCACGTACACGATCCCATCAATCGTCAAAGACGTTTCAGCTATGTTTGTGGAGACTACGATTTTGCGACCCGGCGGCTTGCCAGGTTTTCCCGCCGGCGCCTTGTCAAAAATTTTCTGTTGTTGTGCCGGCGGAAGCGATGCATACAATGGAATGACCAGAGCTTCACCAACTTCGTCACCAAAATTCTGAATCTCTCGTCGAATCTTTCCGCACGCATCCTCAATTTCTTCCTCACCAGTTAAGAAGAGCAACACGTCGCCCGGCGGCTCGCCCCGGTGAATTTGCACCACTGTACGCACTGCCGCTTCCAAGTAATCTCGTTCGGGTTCTTGCGTGTAGAAAATTTCCACCGGGTGCATACGACCGGGGACTTTCATCAACGGTGCGTCTAAAAAGTATCCTTGAAACTTCTCTGCTTCGAGCGTCGCAGACATGACGACGCACTTCAAGTCGGCGCGCTTCATCAACACTTCCTTTAACAAACCAAACAAAATATCCGTCGCCAACGTCCGTTCGTGCGCTTCATCGATGACGATGACGGAATACCTGGATAACAAAGGATCCGTCATCGCCTCGCGCAACAACATACCATCCGTGGCGTACTTTAAAAACGTCTTCGGCCCAGTGGTTTCCTCGAAACGAATAGAGTAGCCAACCTCCTCGCCAATCTTCACATCCATTTCATCCGCTACACGCGCGGCGACGCTCATCGCGGCCACACGTCTCGGTTGCGTACACACACACATCTTACCATCCGCAGTATACCCAGCATCGACAACGAACTGCGGGATTTGTGTCGTCTTCCCCGAACCCGTCTCCCCGACGAGAATCATCGTCTGGTGCGCGTTCAAGTTGGCAATAAAGTCCTCCTTTTGCAACCACACCGGCAAGGTTTTCCTCTTGGCCAATATATCATAATACTTTTGCGATAGCTTTTCCCCGGTGTGTTTGTTTATTCCGTCGTCGCCGTCGTCCGCCGCGCCCGCGAGTTTAGGTTTTTTCGGTGACTTTTCATTCGCCGCCGTCATGGCGAATGGAGTGCGTTGAATGCGTGAATGTAACGCGCGCTCTGCTCGTTCGTCGCAGAGGCGAAGGTGACGTCGAGTGCGCACTCGTGCTCGTTACACTGCGCTGCGCGCTGTCGGTGCGTTGAAGTGCGCCGAGCGTGCGGACCGTGCGCGCGTGTGTGGGGCCACACACACCACGCGCGCGGACTCTTTTGGTTGGTTTCGAGCCGAGCTCGCAAACATCACGGCACGTGTGACGCGTCTTGTGCACGCACGTACGCATTGGGAAGTGTGAACGAACACGCGAAATGATTGCACAGCGCGCGTGATTGGTATCGTGATGAATGTGGATAAATCGCGATTACAACAAAAGCGTCGTTGGAGTACTAGAAACGCGCGCTCGAGCGTTTACAACATCATCCCGCCAGACGCGCCTTGATGACCATGTAAAGCCAACGTAGGTCGTCCACGGGATTGCGGGAGTTCACCTAAGATTGGAGGAATATCATTCCCTTGAATAAACGTGCGCGTGATGCCGGTGCGGTCGACGGTGTTTAATCGAATGCAACCGCCAGAGGACCCGTCGACGGACATCGCGAGCGCGATGGCTTTGGCGACAAACTTCTCACACTCCTCACGCGTCATGTTTTCGCGCCAACCATCATCTAAGAAACCCCAAATATACGTCGATCCACTGCCATCGGTGGTCCATCGCTCTTTAATCATGTTCCCGCCCGCGGTGCACGCGTACACTTGCGCTCCGCGTCTCGCGTCCCAACCGCCCACAATGGTGTACGCGCTCATCCCTGCACCATTATTCATCCCTTTATTCTGATACCCAAGCTGATTCGTAATCGTCGCCACCGTCTTCACATCCGCCCTTTCGTCCAGTTCCATCTCGTGTTGGCTGATGATGTGTCGCACGTACCCCGCCAACGCCTCTGTGTCCGCCGCGCTCCCCGATCGACACATAATCGAGCAATCGTTCAACGCCACCATCTTATCAGACGCTCGGTTGGAGACGTAAATCCCTATCATTCGCGCGCGCACACACACGCACGCGTCAGTCAACCACGCATCGGCTCAACCGCATCGTCGTCAGCCGTTCTCTCGTCCGCGCGAAGCGTCAACGCACAACCAACGAGCGCGCAAATCAATCACGCACGCGCGCGCGACGACGCGCAACGTACCCGTACTCACGCGCGTATCCGCGCCTAACACCACTCCTCCATCGTATTCACACGCCACGATCGTCGTCCCCGTGTGCGGGGCTTCGTTCTTGCCGCGCATCGTCGCGCGTCGATCTCTGTCGTGACCTCAGTCGTCGTCGCGCACTGCGCGTTGACAGTTTTCGTCGTCATCCTCGTCGTCGTCGTCGCCGACGAGCATCGCACGGCGAGCATCGCTTGAAGAGCGTGCATTCATTCTTCGGTCGTCGTCGTCGTCGTCGTCGTCGTCGTCGCCATGGATGCGGACGCGCGCGTGCTAGGCGCGCCACACAACGCGCTCGTGACCGCGCTGCTCACGGATACGTACCAGCTCACAATGGCGTACGCGTATTGGAGGAACGGCACGCACGACCGACACGCGGTGTTTGAGCTGTTCTTTCGTGCGAATCCATTCAACGGGGAGTTTACCGTGTTTGCGGGGTTGGAGGAGGCGTTACGGTACGTGAGTAACTTTGGGTTCACGCGCGACGACGTGGCGTACTTGAAATCGACGCCAGTCGGTGCAAATATGGAGGAGGAGTTTTTTGACTTTTTGTTGACGCTTGATGGGAGAGAGTTGAAGGTGTACGCGCAGCACGAAGGGTCGGTTGTGTTTCCTCGAGTGCCGCTTTTGCGCATCGAAGGACCGCTCGCGGTGGTGCAGTTGTTGGAGACGACGTTGTTGTGCTTGGTGAATTATGCGAGTTTAGTGGCGACGAATGCGGCGAGGCATCGCTTGGTGGCTGGGCCGGATGCGTCATTGCTCGAATTTGGGTTGAGGCGCGCGCAAGGCGTGGACGGTGGGGTGAGTGCGAGTCGGTACGCGTACTTGGGCGGTTTTGACGCTACGAGCAATGTCGAGGCTGGGCGACAGTTTGGTATTCCAATCAAAGGCACGCACGCGCACTCGTACGTGCAATCGCACGCGGGGTGGGATTGCGTGCGTAATCCAAAATTAGCACTTTCGGCTAAAGCTGGAGGCGAAGGGAAAAAGGCGTGCGATGACTTTCCAGCGTTGGTTCGAGACAAGATGCGGCAATTGGAGCGCATTCGCGACGACATGGAGGTGGACTTGCAATGGACCGAGACGAACGAGAGCGAACTCGCGGCGTTTACGTCGTATGCGCTAGCGTTCCCATCGTCATTTCTAGCCTTAGTTGATACGTACGACGTGTTGAAGAGTGGTCTACCAAACTTTTGCGCAGTCGCGCTCGCCCTTCGCGAGCTCGGCTACGCCGCACTCGGCATCAGATTAGACAGTGGGGATTTGTCGTATTTGAGTAAACGTGCACGAGTGTTCTTGGTGAACGTCGAGCGATTGTTAGGAACGAAGATTGCCGATAACTTGAGCGCGGTGACGATCACGGCGTCGAATGACATTCACGAAGAGGTGCTCTACTCGTTGCGCCAACACGGGCACGAAATTGACGCATTTGGCATCGGCACGCACCTCGTAACGTGCTTGAAGCAGCCGGCGTTGGGGTGCGTATACAAACTCGTCGAAGTCGATGGCGTGCCGCGCATCAAACTTAGCGAAGACATAGGTAAGGTGACGATTCCCGGGTGCAAGAATGCCTATCGCATGTTTTCGCAAACCGGTGAAGCCATCGTGGACGTGATGACACGGCGAGATGAACCAGCACCCAAGATTGGTGAACGCATTTTGTGCCGCCATCCGTTTTTAGAAAGTAAGCGTGCGTACGTCGTGCCATCCAAGGTCGAGCCGTTGTTCCATTTAATGTGGGATGGCGCGCGCGGCGTCAATGCCGACGTCGACTTGTCTTTAGAAACGTCTCGCGCGCGATGCGCGGAGTCTATTCGTCAGCTTCGTTCGGACCACTTGCGGTACACGAATCCAACGCCGTATAAAGTGAGCGTATCGGCATCGCTGTATGATTTCATTCACACTCTTTGGCTCGCCGAAGCCCCTGTCGGGGAGTTGCGATGATGACTGTAACTACTACTATTCGTTGGTATTTATTAATACACCAATCACTGCTGCTAGAGCTCTATTCACGACCGACGTTTTGTTGCTACACATCGTAATCGTCATCATCATCGTCCGAAGACGTAACATATTTTGGCTGCGCCTGACTCAACGGCAATACCTCAAAATCGTCGTCCTCTTCGTCTCCGTCTTCGTTGTCGTCTTCCTCGACGTCGTCATTGTTTCGTGGCGGCTCTGAGGATTGTCGCCGAACCTGTTTCTGCTGTCGACTGCGCACTTCTTCGATGAGTCGCGCGAACGTTTCGTTATCCGTTCGCGCCGCATCCGCGGCTGCCTTTTCCTTGTTCGTAGCTACAGTGTTGAACATGCGAGCCTTGGCGCCCGCGCCTGCTTTACGCGCCTCTTCGCGGTTCACCTCGCGCGCGATGGCGGCGAAATCCGGCACCCTTCCGTACTCCACAATACCGTTCACCCTAGTGGTGAATTCTTTATGACGCATCTCGAGTTGCTTCTTGTCGCCGCTCGAATTTAGCCCTTCTTTCTTGCACATTTCGCGTAATTTCGTCACCGGAAACACGTGATAGGCGAGCTTTGGAAGCTTTTTCACTTGGTGCGGTTGCTGCGGGCTATTCGCCGTGGACGACGGCGGGGTTTTACGCTTTCTTGCAGGCGACGACAGCGCTTCATTCTTCACCAAGCACGTGTTCAAGTGCGCATTCATCAAACTCAGAGATACGTGCGTGTTGCACACCGGACATGGCGCCGACGTCGTTGACGGCGGCGTCGGCTCGACACCGTCGTACTGATCGCTCTCGCTCTCACTGAGCAACAGCGTCACTACGTTATCACCACCGTCGTCGTCGTCTTTACCGTCGTCGTTGTTACTAGTAGTGGTATTCTTTCGCCGCGTTGGCTGCTGTCGCTGCGGTCGAACACGATGACCGCTCGTCGTCGTCTTCGTCGTCGTCGTATCGCCGCGACGAAGCGCCGCATCCAACATCTCCCCACGCGCATCCTTAAAACACCGCACCGCGTGCTCCAACGCCTTATTCGGGATCAAATCACTCTCCAACGCACTCTCACGACACTGCGGACACTTGCCCATCACCGGCAGCGCCCGTCGTATGCAATCGCTACAAAACGTGTGCGCGCACGCGCGAAAGCTCACCGGCATGGCGAACAATTCGCCGCAAATCGCGCATCGCACGCTCGAATCGAACGCGCGCTGCGCGGGCGTGGGCCACGCCTCGGGCACGTCCATGCTGTGACGACAGCCCAGCGCGCGTCTGTCCCCTCCGTGCACGTTCAAAATTTCTACCCATAACTTTAGCCATGTGACCTCGACATCCTGAAGTGGTCGTTTTTTGCATTTTTACTCTCATGCAACGTTAGACGTCGTATTCTACGACCGCAAGCGTCAGACTACGGGGTTGTAGCTCAGATGGTAGAGCGCGCGCTTAGCATGCGCGAGGTACCGGGATCGATACCTGGCAACTCCACTTTTTATAGTTTTATTTTGAAAAAAGTATTAGTCAAGTGTCCGAACAAATATAAATATATTTATGAAGCTTTTTTACCATTCTACGCTGCGTATATATGTCAGAATGTCCGAATTGCGATACAAAAGCGTCACTCGAGACCGCACAGGTGTGAAAGTGAGCGCGCGGTTGCCCGCGAACGCGACCCGCGGAATTTTTTGATACGAAATACTGTATTGATTATTTTTGTTTTACAAACTAGGTAGTAGGTGTTCGAATAGAGGACGGCGGACGTTTGCAAACTATCTATTCCATCCATCCATTCTCGTGTGTTGAGCGAAGACGAGCGACCGCCAGTCGACGGACGCCCCTCTCGCGCGTCGCGACGCCCCACGCGAAATATGCTCCTAGTGGTGGTGACCACCGCCAACGCGCTTGTGAATGAACCACTCGTTACCAATCTTCATCGCCGGCGCGCCCTCCTCGAGTCGACCCCAGTGAATGATGGAATCGTCGTCTGGGTCTGGCGCCCCCACGACTCTGTACTCCATGGTGCTCTCCACCACGCACGGCGCCTCCTTCGTGCCCGTGGGCGCGCGCAAAAATGCATGGTGATCAAAAACGTCCTCACCCTTCAATCGCCCCTCCAATTCAGCCTTGTACAAACCCGTCGCATTCTCCAAGTTGGTCACCACGCCGCCCGAAGACGCGCGCGTCGTCGCGAACAAAGCCTACGCGCGCGAAATTCACACACACACACACACACAGAACAGTCAGTACGAAAACGACGACGACGACGACGACGCGCGAAACACCACTCATCACCACCACGCACACCCACCCCGCCGCGATCGCGCGCGCGACGCCACCCCTCGCGCCGCGCGCGCGCGCGCGCGCGATCGGTCGGATCCGAGCCACGACCGTGTGTGTCTCGCGCGCACGAACGAACGACCGACGCGCGCGCACGACGGACGCCACCCTCGCGACGCGCATCGCAAAGCGCGACATCACCGCGCGACGTACGTACCTCCACGCGCGCATGCGCCCGTGTGCTCGAAATCACCGCCCTGCGAAGCATGTGCGTACGCCGCGTCGCCGTGTGCGGTCGATCCCCTCACGCCCTGGGCGTCGTCGTTCGCCGTGCGCGCTAAAAAAAAATAAACCACGTCCGCGTCGCGCGCATGGACGATCGAGGGCGCGCACTACGGCGCGTGGATGAAAACCCTAATTTAATCCTCCTCGCACGCCGGTCGCGCGGAGTCATGATTGGCGAAATACCCCTGATGTGCGCGAGGGCTTAGGGGCGCGCGCCCGCGATGCGATCCGCGTGGAGGCGCGGACGGGGGCGATCGCGTGACGTCTCTTTGCGTCGCGCGCGTCGGTTGTCGTCCGGAAAGGTTCGGCATACGAAACGTACATACGTCTTTAACTTTACCGTTTACGTAAGACACTCACACGCACCATGGGTCGCATGCACACCCCCGGTAAGGGGATGTCGGGCTCTGCCCTTCCCTACAAGCGCTCTGCGCCGTCGTGGTTGAAGATCACGCCGACGGAGGTGACTGAAACCATCGTGAAGATGGCGAAGAAGGGCATGACGCCGTCTCAGATTGGTGTGATGTTGCGTGATAACCACGGCATCGCGCAGGTGAGCTCGGTGACGAACTCGAAGGTTTTGAGAATCTTGCGAGGGCAAGGTTTAGCGCCGGCGCTCCCGGAGGACTTGTACTGCCTCATCAAGAAGGCGGTGTCGGTGAGAAAGCACTTGGAGCGTAACCGCAAGGACATGGATGCCAAGTTCCGCTTGATTTTGATTGAATCTCGTATCCACCGTTTGGCGCGTTACTACAAGCTCGCGAAGAAGCTCGAGCCTTCGTTCAAGTACGAAAGCGCGAACGCGTCGACGCTTTTGACGCAAGGTTAAGAGGAGGATGCTTTTAGACGGTGAGCGCGTGAGGCGTGCGATCTAGGTGTGATGAAACGATATTGCGTACGTTGCTGTTGCTTTGGGGTCGATGGTGTCGTATGAGAAGATTTTGAGCGGTTGAAGACGCGCGATCGCGTCGCTCGGCTCGTCGCTCGGCTTTTCACTGCGACACTTTGATATCCTTTGCACCAACCAATATGCGTAGTAGTCATTCATTCATGCGTTTGATGTTAAGATGGCGAGAACCGGCGTGTTTGTTTTTAATGTCAGATGCTTAAATGTGTTTAAAAATGTTGTGCACGCGTTGTTCTCGGTTTCGCGCCACGCTCTCTGTCACCTTCGCTATCCCCATTGCACCCCACGCGACGCCGCGCACACGACTAATAGTAGGAGTCAATCGAGTGCATCCGTAGCACTACGACGCGATGTCGACGTCAACCGCGGGCGTGCGTCGGAGCTCTCGCGTGCGCCCGGCGGCATCGGATGCGGACACCGAACCACTGAGCGCCACGGTCACGACGCGTAAACGACGCCGGCGCGCATCGATCGACGACGACACCACCTCTGCCGCGCGCACGGAATCACCGCGACGATCTCGACGAACCATGACGACGACGCCTGCATCGCCAACGCCGCGCGTTGAAGAAGAAGAAGAAGAAGACTACCCGCCTGCGCTCGACGAGGATGAGTTGGAAGATTTACAACTGCTCGCGCGCAGCGAGAGTAGCGATAGGGAACTCGATGTGCGTGGGATATCGCGAATGTTAGCCGAAGAAGAAGATAACGATATTGTCGTCGGTGACAGCGTCGGCGTCGGTGGTGGCGTGGTGAATTCGTACGAGGCGGTAAACTTGGTCAAGACGAAACTCGTCGAAGAATTCGAACGCCGAGGCGAAAAGTTGATTGAATTTGAACGGGAAACGATGGCATTGAGGCAGCGGGTGAAGAATTCGGAATCGTTATTAGCGGCGACGACGGCGGAGGTGGAAACGTTGCGGGTGTCGAGGGATGCGCGTGAGGATGGTGCGGAAGCGCGCGACCGCTCGCTCGCTGAAGAACGTCAGGCGCACATGGTAGCGCTCGAACGTGAAGTCTGCCGGGCGTGTGAAGCTGAGGCACGCACAAAGGCGTTGGTTTTGGAACTTTCCGCGCTCAAAGAATCGTATGGGAAATTAGAGGCGAACTTTGATCTCGAACGCGCGGAGACGACGACGGAGGACGCCGCTGAGCGAGGTGAGAGTGCGGAGAGAATAGTCGAGCTCGAAGACGCCTTGGCGGATACCCAAGCCGAAAACGCGCGCCTCGAAGGGGAAGTCATAGAACTGAACACCCAGCTCACCTTGGCGTGCGGTGAGCGCGATGCTGCTGAGCAACGTGCGACAGAGGCTGACGAGGCGGTACGCCAAGTTGAGCGTCTTGTCGCCGACGCCGAAGCCGCCGTCGTCGCCGCGGTGAAAGAAGCCGACCAAGCCAAGGCGGCGCTGCGCGGCAGTGGCGGCGAGGCGACTTTGCCAACGTCAGCGACCGAACTGGCCGAGCTCCGCGTGATAAATAAGACGTTGCATGAGGAGCTGAAGATTGCTTCGAGCGAGGCGGCTGAGGTGAAGACGCTGCGCCGGCGTGCCGAACTTGCAGCCACTGCTGAGGAGCGTTTGCACGCTGCCGAGGCGCGCGCGATTCGCGCTGAGGCGAACATCGTCGAAACATCAGTGATGCAAGAACGACTGGCAAAGTTGGAATACCTCGAAAAAGATTGGCAAGCGGTGATGGCGCGAGTGTCCAACGCCAAATCTCCCTCTGAACTCGCGCGCCGCTTGGTGACACTCGAGAAACAATTAACCGCGCAAGCGGGCGATCAAGGCGCGATGATGTCCGACCTTGCGCAAACCAAGACAAACTTAGACACCGCCAATCGACGAGTGAGTGAATTAGAAGATAAATACAAGGCTGCAGAGTCGGCGGCGACGCACGCGACGCACGCGTTGGCGAAAGCCGAACGTCAAGTCGAGCTCTTGACGAATGAGATTGATGGATTGAATAGAATCGTGAAATCGTACGAAGACGAAGGCGCGGCGGCTGCAAAAGTCAATTCCAAACACGAACAAGCCACATCGACTGCGGATAAAAAGCGCGTTATCGAACTTGAAGGTGAGCTTGACAAAGCCAAGGCGCGCGTTGCGGTGCTGGAAAAGGCGTCGGCAACCGCCGCCGCCGCTACCGCCGCTGCCGCTGCTGCCGCTGCTGCTGTTGTGCCGAGTGACACATCCGCGCTCGATGCACGCATTGAAGCCCTCGAAGCGGAGCGCTACGAGTTAGAATTACGCCTGAGCAGAGGCGAGTTTAACCCGCAAACGACCAAGGTGTTGCACTTCAAGGCGAATCCCGTCGCCATGGCGGGGATGAGCGCGCTCGCTAAAGAAGCCGAAGAGTTACGCAGCGAAGCCACGGGATTGCGCGAAGCCATGCAAAAGCTCAAAGACGGCACGGTGACATCTGGTGCCGAAGCCGATATCGCTGTTTTACAAAGCAAAGTGGCCGAATTACAAAAGCGGGAACAGCGGCTCATGACAGTGTTCCGACGTCAAATTCGTGTCTTCCGCGAGGCGTGTCACAAAATTTTCGGCTACAATATCGAAATGACCGAAGGCGAGGACGGTAATGCCACGTTTAAGCTCACCTCCGACTACGCCGCGAAATCAAACGACACGTTCATCTTCAAATTTGATGATAAGGCGAGCGAAGTCTCCCTCGTGCCGTCTCCATTCGTCCAAGTGTCAGATATCAAACGCTCCGTCGAAACCTTTGTCGAGCGCTGCAAATCCATTCCAGCGTTCATCGGTAACCACACCGTGGAAATGTTCAACAAACACAACGATGAGTAAATCCACGGCATCACGCATCGCAACGCGCGATAGCAATCGCGCTGTAATAACAGATAAAGTTGTACACTCACGAGACTTCAGTCTTCGCCTCGCGCTTCAACCAACCCAATCGACATGGCTCACGCGAGTACTGCGTCTACGTTTACCACGCTACGCGCTGCCGCAGTCGCGCGGCGTACGGTACGAACGCCGTCCGCTCCTGTCGTTACGCATCGCGTCGCGTCGACCGTCGCCGCGCGCGCGTTTTCGTCGTCAATTGTCGATCGATCGAGTGATGACGAGGCATCGGCAGCTCACGCGCCTACGCGGCGCGCGGCGCTCGCGTCGATGATGGCGTTGAGCGCGGCGGCGGTATTGACACCCGCTGGTGCGTCGCACGCTGCGTACGGTGCGGCACCGACGTCGGCGGCGGACGACGATGAGGAGATTACTTGGTCTGTTTTTTACGGCGCCGCAGCTCCCCCGGCGACGTACGGCTCGCTGGGCGGCACGACCAAGTCTGCAGCGAAGTATTCGTACGACGTGGCGAGTAACTGGAAAGAGGAACCCACGACAAAGGTTGAGAAAGGGTCTGGTGGGCAAGACTCGAGATGGGTCAAGCGCGGTTCAAGAGGTGAAGAGAAGGCGTATCTGTTAACGCTCAACCCGGCTGGGCAGGATGGCGCGAGCTTTGAGCTCACCGAAGCGGCGCTGCAGGCGGTCGCAGGGGCATTGAGCGAGATGCAAGATGCCATCGCCAGCGGGCGCGTGACGAGCTCAAAGTCTACCGAGGATGGGCGCACGTACGCGACGTACAACATCGATTCTGACAGAAAGTATACGGTTAAGATTGCCATCGACAACACTGGGCGTATTTTTGCCTTTGTTGTCACCGCGCCGGCGTCTCAATTCAACAAGGATAAGAAGGTTCTCGACCGCATGGTGAGTTCGTTCAAAATCTACACAAGCGTCTCGCAGTTTGTCTAAGTATTCATTGTAATATTACAGGAAACGCGCTAAATTACAGCTAAATGTACAACATGTTCGCTAATCTAATCGCCTAGACAAGTCCATGGGCGCGTAATCTATGGTGGAATCAACACGAAGCGGAACTTCGTGTAAACCGTACTTGTCGCACATCGCATCGGTGAGAAAAGTGCCGGCAACGACGTGCGTTTGCGCCATGCGCTTCATTCGCCAGTGCCTCGCCGTCGCGGGATCATCCAGCGTCGCACAGCATCGTTTTGGCGCAGTGAGTGAAATGAGTAAGTTTGGCATAAACGCGAGTTTGCCACCGTCCGCGTCACATCCATCAACGTTCCATCCAGACGGAATGTCAATCGCAACGGTGTATAGAGCGCGCTCATCCGCGTCGGCGCACGAGCCGTTCGTCGCCGCCGTCAAGCAGTTCATGACGTCAATGAAAGGCTCGCGCACGTCACCTTTGAATGAAAAACCAAACAATGCGTCGACAAAACACGTCACATTCGCCGCCGCATCGTGTAAGTTCACGTGTCGCTCGAGCGCCTCGACGACGAACGCCTCGTCAACAAACTCGATATTCGTCTCCGCCTCGCACTCCGCCTTCAACATCGCATACAACGCGTTCGAGCCCGGCCCTTTAGGATACCAAACCTTCACATTCACCCCTTCCAGCGCCGCGCGCGCGAGCGTCACCGCGAGCACCAGCCCATCGCCGCCGTTATTCCCCGGTCCGCAGAGCACGCAAAACATCCTATGCCCGAGCACCTCGCCCGCGCGTTCAACCACCACACGCCCAGCCTGCGCACCCGCCCGTCGCATCAACGCCTCCAACGACTGTTTCTCGCACCCCACGCCCGCGAGCAAGTCCTGATCGAGCGCATACGCCTCTCGCGCGCTCAAAAAGCGTCCATGATAGGCGCACTCATCACCCATCGCATGTGCCGTCGCCGCCGTCACCCGTCGCCTCACCGGACGCGCGCGCTCAATGCGCGTCGCACTCGCCTGCGCGCTCGCCTGTGCCGTCGCCGCCGCGACCGTCGTCGTCGTCGTCGTTGCCGTCGTCGTCGCCGTCGCGCTCTGGCGCCGGCACCGCGCCGCGGTCCCCGACCCCCTCGACGCATCAATCATTAACTCAAGACACGAGTCACGATCGGTCAATATACACTACATAGTGGGGACTCATGCCTCCCGTTCACGATTGGTGGAATTTCCCCAGATGAAAACTTCGCGCCGAACGCCGCATCGCGCCACAACCTCACGCCGAGACTTCACGAAACAATGTCCGATTCCGAGCACGAAGTCGAAACCTTCGAAACTGCTGATGCGGGTGCGTCGCACACCGTCCCCATGCAAGCCGGTTCGGTTCGTAAGGGTGGTTTCATGGTGCGTACGACGCGATGCGATGCGATGCGATGGGATGCGATGTGATGCGATCCTTCGGGGTGCGCGGCGCGTATGGACGCGCGCGCGACGTGCGGATGGGGGCGTACACGCGCGATATGATTGGTGTAAAATGTTTGCGTGCGTTGCGTCGGGGTGTATGCGTGGGTGCACCGCTCGGGGGCGTCGTGACGCGCGGCGGCGGTGGGATCGGCGAAAACCCTGGTGGTGGTGTGAGTGGAGGTTTCCGAACGCGCGCGCGTTCTCGGGCGCGTTCGCGCGATGACGCGCGTTCGTATCGTGCACATCTTATGCGATGACGACTGACGAGTATGAATGTGTATAAACGCACGACACGTAACGCACAGGTCATCAAGGGTCGCCCCACAAAGGTGATTGAAGTCACGACGTCTAAGACGGGGAAGCACGGTCACGCGAAGTGCCACTTCACCGCGTTAGACATTTTCACCAACAAGAAGGTTGAAGAACTCGTGCCGGCGTCGCACAACCTTGAAGTGCCGATTGTGAACCGTGTTGAATACACGTTGCTCGACATTGATGAGGATGATCACATGTCCCTTATGGATGACAAGGGAGACACTCGCGAAGATCTCAAGCTTCCGGGCGGCCACCCCGATGCCGACAAGTTGGCTGATGATCTCCGCGCCGCGTTCGATGACGGCAAGGAAGTTTCCGTCACCATCTTGTGCTCCATGGGTATTGAACAAGCGCACGCCTTGAAGGAAATCAACAACTAAGTTTGTTTTTTGTCTTCATATCGTCGTATCCCGTAGACTACATGTGGGGAACCGTGCACGTCGCGAATGCGCGTGCGCTCGGTAACTCTCTAGCCTTCTCAATTACACAAAACAACGTTGTCAATATTAATAAACGCAAATATTGAAATTCTCTTTGCACGGCAAGCCGCGCGTCGCGTACATGTCACGTAACATTGCGCCGCCGACGTCGCTTTGAGCGACCGAACCAATCCAACCACCTCACGCGCGCACGCCACACACCGCGACGGACGCATCGACCATAGTCGCGTGAACCGCGCACACGCACACCATTTTATAGCGCGATGCTTCGGCGCTCGCGCGCGCGCTCCATGCGCCGCCGCGAGTGAGCACGCACGCAGTTGCACGCCATGAAGCCGCGGGCAAACATCCACGCGCGTCGGCGCCTTCGCCTCATCGCAGGCGCGCTCGCGCTTTTCGCGAGTGCGCACGCGGTATTTGCGGCGTATGACATCCTAGATTGTCACGCGCACGGCGTGGTGAGCACGCTCAACGGCGCAGGCGTGGTTGGATATCGGAATGGACGGTTTGAAAAGAGCTTTTTGGACTCGCCGAGCGGCGTGAGTTGTAACACCACCAAGTGTTACGTGACGGATACCGGCAACGATGTCATACGCGTGATAGATTTGGCGAAGAGTGAGATTGTGAATTTTGCGGCGAATGATGCCGGTACGGCGGGGTTTGTAGATGGTAAGGCGTTGGCGTGCACGTCGAGCGGAGAGACGCAGGCATTGTTCAACGCACCGCGAGGCGTCGAGCTCGTACCCTCGTCGTCGTCGTATTATCCTGGTCATGTGCTCGTTGCGGACACTGGTAATGGAGCAATTCGACTGATTGCGGATGGCGATGTGACGACGATTACATCGTCTTCGGTGTCCGCTCCGCTCGATTTGGCGCTGGATACGTCGGATGGGAGCGTGTACGTGGTGAGTTCGGGCACGAATGACGTCAAGAAACTCGCCTATGGCGGGTCAACTCTCACGGTGTACGCTGGTAGTGTCGCCGTTGCAGGATTTGTCGACAGTGCGACGGCCACGAGTGCGAGATTTAGCGCTCCAGAGGGCGTGGCTATTGATAGCGCCAATCGCAAGTTGTACGTTGCCGACACGGGCAACCACGCGATTAGAGAGATTGATCTGTCCAGCGGAGCTGTGAGTACGATCATGGGTGATGGCACCGCATCATCCAGTGGGACAGTGCTCAATCAAAATGGTTTGCTCAGCACGCCAGCGAGGCTCAACTATCCATCTGGGATTACGTATGCGTACGACAGCGATTTGAGCAGCGGAGTGCTCATGATAACCGAGCGAGGGACGCATCAAGTCCGGCGACTAATTTTGACAGATTCCACGGCGTCAAATGCGGCGACAATAACAACAGTATCGGGAAGCTACACGGGTACGTCTGGATTTCGCGACGACGTCGTCGGTTCTGGTGCATTATTAAACACGCCGCGTGGGATTTCTGGCATCACTGGCAACGTATTCTTTGTCGCTGATTCTGGGAATCACGCCATTCGAAAGGTAAAACTCGAGTCACCGGTAGATGTGACGTTTACCATGCAATCTGTGGCGAATATAGAAAAGACAGTAGAGAGTCACGACCTAGTTATCGAAGAGTATGGTGCGTATTCGGTGAACGGACCTCCATACAATGAAACAACGCACTTTGCCGGCGTTTTGACGTATTTAGGCGAAGTTCATGAGCTTGTCATGTGCGCGTACCCATCGGTGGAGTACTTCGTGCACTTTGAAGGATCGATGCAAGCGACTGTGAAAGATTCGAATAGTTATCTGTACATCGGCTACACCGGTAAAACAGTTGAAGATAGTTTATCGCGCACGTTCACGTTGCGTGGACCTGGGTGCACTGACTTAGATGCGCCCAACTATAATCCATATGCTACGAGTGATGATGGATCGTGCGTATCTGGCGTGAAACTACTATTTTCCGTCAGTGTCACTGGCGTCGTTGACCATGCGGTGTACGAGTTTGAAGGCCCTGGATTTTATGTATCTGACTCATACGAGAGCGGCAGCGGTGAATCGGGATTTGATCAAGCCGATGAGATTGAGTTTGTCGCGTATCCTGGCGCGATATACACCGCAAACTTCTTTGGCGCGTTGAACGCTTCACTGACCACTGTTTCAGGGCAGAGTGGCTTGGGCGCAACGTCGATTACGTATTGGACGTACACATCTGCCGATGCTAACGCCATAACTAGCAAACGCGCGCGCGTGATAGGACCGGGATGTACGGATCCGTCGTACGTAAATTACGACCAATATGCAACTACTTCGGATGAAGTCAACGCTTGTAGTTTAGGGGTCACAATTCGAGTTGAACTCAATGCTAGTGCATCCGCGGCGTCCTGGTATGACTTTGGCTCAATCGTGAGCGAGACGCCGGCGCTCGCTTCGACGCTGGATGGTATTTCATTAGACAACGCAACGCATGAGTACGTCGCAGAAGTGACTGTGCAGCCTGGTATTTACGAATTTAAATCGTACGGTGCGGTTTCAGCATCAGTGGAAGCATACGATGGAGCAAATCTCGTATCTCTAGCCTCGTGGACTGGTGATACGCCATCGCTTCAAGTTGATGAGTATGGTTTGACGAGCACTACTCTCTACTCGAGAAAATTAACCTTTGTACCGAGCACATACTCGCCCCGCATTTCGGGTGGAGTACTGAGCTACATTGGTGGCCTCATGGATGCTGATGACGGCGTTTCGAGTATAAATTTTCCAGAGGGCTCTATAGCATGGGGTACATCGATGAATGCTTCCTTCACAAAACTTGCGATAAGCGCGTCGACAGAGAGCACTTGGTGGTACACGTGGAATGTTAACCTCAACACGCCATACGCGTTAGTGTTGACGCCAAACGCGTTTCGCCTCTCAAAGTCAGCAACGCTGAGTATTACGTACGAGACTTCGCAAGTGCCATCTGCCGAGGGCAATGAAAACTTGGTGATTGTTAAATCGAAAGACGGGACGACGTCATCTGCCATGGCGTTGAATGGAGCGACGTTTGACGCGAGCACGGGCAAGGCTACTTTCACCATTGATAGCTTTGGTGGATTCAGCGTGGCGTATAGACCAACAATCAGAAGCGTCACGCCTCCACGCGGATCGCTCGATGGTGGCGACACAGTCACCATCGACGGTGTCGACTTTTCTTCGATTTCAACGCTGAATACGGCGACGACGTATCAGAAGTGTCGCTTTGGTAACTCGTTCATGACGGCTACTACCGTGACATCAGCGGATGTCCGCACGACATTGGCTGGATCTGATAGCTCAGTGACTGGGGTTAAATTAAACGCCGTCTCTTGTCCTTCGCCAACGCTCTTGTACGCAGGATATACCGCGATTGAGTTTCACAACGTCGAAAACTTGATGACGAGCGAGAACAGTACTTTTGTGTTTCTGCAAACGGCGACGCCGAGTATTCTCGCACTAGCACCCAACGAGGGTGCGGTATCAGGTGGTGCCGTCGTGCATGTCTCTGGTAACTTTCTAAGGGCGGGTGCGGTGGCTAGCGACTGGGAAAAGTACGACGCGGACACGACATTTTTCCACACCAGCGGTCCGACGGTTTTGTCTTGTGCCTTTGGCTCAACCGCCTCGCGTGGCGTCGCGGTGTCATCAGCGTTGGCAATCGTCGAAGCTCCACCTTCTGCGTCTCAAACGACGACTTTGCTTCGTCTAGGGGACATGGCGTATCAAACGTCGGGTTATGGCGCGTTCTCGTACGTCGGCGATGTCGTGGACGTATTCACGACGGCGAACACCGTAGACACTACCGGGGAAGGTGGAGTTGTTGTTTCTGTCGACAGAGCTATCGACGTATCGGCCACAGAACGATTGATATTTGATCAATGGAGGTGTCTATTTGGCGCAATAAGC
>Ga0181564_10000112_pt1 | contig 59350 bp, 54 predicted proteins | sample 011ome_24_FD_134512 | JGI IMG/M metagenome (GOLD analysis project Ga0181564, IMG submission 134512) | Coastal salt marsh microbial communities from the Groves Creek Marsh, Skidaway Island, Georgia - 011513CT metaG (megahit assembly) | ecosystem: Environmental > Aquatic > Marine > Intertidal... | reverse complement strand
GTTGTGAGCAAGAAAAAAGGGCCATCGAAATGGCCCCTATGATGATGAAATTCTTCATGTTTGAATTAGAGGTTTAATTCCTCAATAAAGGTATCAATCTTTCTTTCAAGTTCTGCCTTGGTTTCAGCGTGGCTGTCCCCAGTGGTTGTGCATACACTGAAGTAGAACTTAATTTTTGGCTCAGTTCCCGAAGGACGAGCGCTGACCTTATCTCCAGCTTCCGTGATGAACTGCAATACGTTCGAAGCAGGCAACTCTGTGCTTGTTGTTGCACCTGTGCGAAGATCAGTTTGGGTGGAGTTGCTGTGGTCTATAGCAATGACTACTGGAGAACCAGCCAAGGCTTTTGGCGGGTCGTTGCGCAGGGCTGTCATCATATCAGCAATCTCCTGGGCGCCTGAACGTCCTTTCTTGGTGATGGAAATTAAACGTTCTTGGAATTGGCCAAACTCACGGTGAATGGCTTCTAATTGCTCTAAAACGTTACGACCTTGGGCTTTGGCGTATGCAGCCATTTCAGCGATCATGACTGCGGAAGCAACCGCATCTTTATCACGGACAGAATCACCAATCAGATAGCCGTAGCTCTCTTCACCACCGACCATGAAGTTCATCTCTGGTTTGTTGTTGATGATATCTGCGATCCATTTGAAACCTGTCAAACAACGGAAACAAGGGATGTTGTAGCGTTCTGATATTTTGGCAATTAAATCTGTAGTTACTACCGTAGCTGCCGTGAATGGGTTTGCCGGTACCGCATTGTTGGCATCGGCTTGGCTTAGAACGTAGTGTACAAGTAATGCTGCGGTATCGTTTCCGTTGAGCAGCTGCATCTTACCTGTACCATCATTTACTGCAATTCCTACGCGGTCTGTATCCGGATCACAACCAATGACGATATCGCTACCCTTAGCTTCTGCTTGCGCAATACCCATGGCGAGCGCTGCACCCTCCTCTGGGTTTGGACTATCCACCGTCGGGAAATTGCCGTCCGGAGTGGCTTGTTCTTCAACGATGTGTACGTTGGTAAAACCGCTCGCTTTTAAAGCTGGAGGGACACTCACGATAGAAGTGCCGTGTAGGGCGGTAAAAACTACTTTAAGATCCTCTTTACCGTCGCCGTTGAGGCTTTGTGCCACGACATTGGCAATGTATTTTGAGTCAATAGCTTCGCTGATCGTTTCGATGAGGTCTTCATTGGCGTTCCAGTTGATGTCCTCAAAACCTGTTTGACGAACCTTACCGATTACACCGCCGTCGTGTGGCGGGACCAATTGGCCACCGTCGTTCCAATATACCTTGTAGCCGTTGTACTCTTTAGGGTTATGCGAGGCAGTCAATACGATACCAAAATCACAGTCCAGCTCGCGAACCGCAAAACTAAGCTCTGGGGTAGGGCGCAATTCTTCAAATAAATACGTGTATACACCATTGGCGCTCAATACCTCGGCAACCTTGCGTGCAAAGGCCTGTGAGTTGTTGCGGCTGTCGTAGGCGATGACCGCTTTTAAATCATCACGTCCGCAGGTTTCCTTGGCATAGTTGATCAATCCTGTGGTTGCTATACCTAGGGTATACGGGTTGATCCTGTTGGTACCTACTCCCATGATACCGCGCATACCGCCGGTTCCGAAGTCAAGGTCTTTGTAAAACGGTTCGATCAAATCATCGCCGCCTTTATCAAGAAGGGCCTGTGCCTCTGCTCGGGTAGCTTCATCGAAAATACCTGAAGTCCAGAGCGTTGCATTTTTAGTGGCTAAGGAGAGTACGTCTGTGCTCATGTAATGATGCGTGTTGAGTGAGCCTCAAAAATACAAAAAGGGGGCCGGAGCCCCCTCAGATATTCCTTGGACCAAGGAATATTTAATCAACATTTAATCTACTCGTCACCTAACATCTCGTAAGAACGTGCGATGAATGCAGTGAGCTCTTCACCGTGCAACAAGTTCTGCTGCAGCTTGGCGAGATCTAAAGCTTGGTTCACCGCTGTTGAACGCGCTCCTTCGTCGTCGGTATCGAGAATCTTCGAAGCGAGGCTGTGGTTGGCGTTTACGACGAGGTCGTACATCTCAGGGAAATCGCTCATTCCCATCATGCCACCACCACCGGTCATCTGCATTTCCTTCATGCGACGCATAAATTCTGGAACTGTGATTACGAGTGGAGCCTCAGTAGAATCCATATCCTCGAGTTTCAAGGTGAATTTCTCTTTTGGCACGATGGCTTCAAGGCGCGTTTTCAACTCTTCTTTTTGCTTCTCGCTCAGTTTAGCTACGCGTGTTTCGTCTTTTTTGATGAGGTTATCGATCAAATTAGAATCTACACGAGCGAAGGTGGTGTCCTTGTGTTCGCCTTCGAGCTTTTGGATCAAGTGTGAAGTCAGCGGAGAGTCTAAAAGCAAGACTTGGTATCCTTTGGCTTTCGCTGCCTGGATGTAGCTGTGCTGTCCGTCCTTGTGCGAAGCGTAGAGCACGACCGTCTTTTTATCCCTGTCCGTTTGGTTCTCCTTGATAGATTCTAGGTAGGCATCGAACGTGTGCAGTTTACCCTCAGTATCCTCGTACAATGCGAATTTCTTCGCCTTATCAAAGAACTTGTCTTCGGTCAACATACCGTATTCGATGATGATCTTCATGTCGTTCCACTTCGCTTCAAAGTCTTCGCGGTCTTTGCGGAACATCTCGTCTAGCTTGTCGGCGACTTTCTTTGTAATGTGTGAAGAGATCTTCTTCACGTTTCCGTCTGCTTGGAGGTAAGAGCGGCTTACGTTTAGTGGGATATCTGGTGAATCGATCACCCCGTGTAAGAGGGTTAAGAAATCAGGAACTATGCCTTCAACGCTATCGGTAACGAATACTTGCTTCTGGAACAATTGGATTTTGTTGCGTTGTGGCTCAACATTCGGTTTAATTTTCGGGAAGTACAATACACCCGTCAAATTGAATGGGAAGTCCACGTTTAGGTGGATGTTGAAGAGCGGCTCGTCGAAGCTCATCGGGTAGAGTTCGCGGTAGAATTCTTTGTAATCTTCTGCTGTTAATTCGCTCGGAGTACGCACCCATGCCGGGTTCGTGTTGTTAATGACGTTCGGTACTTTTTTCGTTTCCCATTTCGCCTCTTCGCCTTCTGCTGCTGCGTTATAGCTCTCGTCCTTTTCGCCAAACTGGATGCTCACTGGCATGAACTTGGCGTATTTGCTCAACAGTTCATTGATCTTGCTCTCCTCCAAAAATTCTTCGCTGTCCTCAGCGATGTGCAAGCGAATCTCTGTTCCTCGGTCTTCTTTATCAATAGTGACCAATTCAAATTCAGGATTTCCTTCACAGCTCCACTGAACGGCAGCAGCATCTTTGTGCGATTTGGTAAGGATTTCTACTTTCTTAGCGACCATAAATGCAGAGTAGAAACCAAGCCCGAAATGGCCAATAAGATCAGCACCTTCCATCTTGCCTTCGTATTCTTTCACAAATTCCTCAGCACCGGAGAAGGCCACTTGGTTGATGTATTTATCAATCTCTTCCGCAGTCATACCAATACCACGGTCGATAATGCTGAGCGTCTTAGCTTTTTTATCCACGTTGATGTGGATGGTAAGGTCGCCTAATTCTCCTTTGGCCTCGCCAAGGTTGGTCAACGTTTTAAGCTTCTGAGTAGCATCTACGGCATTGGAAACAAGCTCGCGTAGGAAAATTTCATGGTCGCTGTACAAGAACTTCTTGATGATTGGGAAGATGTTCTGTGCGGTTACATTAATTGATCCTTTAGACATGTTTATTCTTTTTAGGTTTTCAAGCATAGGGCAACGTTTGTGCCATTCGGTCTAGGGCTAAATTTTACTGACAGGATGGCAAGTTAATGTGTCATTTTTGCGCTAACTTATAGCACAACACGCAACAACTCCTTAACACACAACACATGCACAGAGCACGAATTACTGGCGTTGGCCATTATGTCCCAGAAAACATTGTAACGAACGACGACTTGAGTACGTTCATGGATACCAACGATGAATGGATCCGAGAAAGAACGGGTATCGAAGAGCGTCGATGGGTCAAAGAAGGTGACGGTAATACAGCCGCCACGATGGGTATCAAGGCTGCGAAACAAGCTATCGAAAACGCAGGGATACATCCAGAAAATATTGGTCATATTGTATTTGCTACCATATCCCCTGACTACTATTTTCCGGGCTGTGGTGTTCAAGTTCAAGAGGCACTAGGTATTCATACTGCCGGTGCTACCGATGTTCGAAACGCATGTTCAGGATTCATCTATGCAACCAGTATTGCCAATGCCTTCATTCAAACCGGAATGTACGAGCATGTTCTTGTAGTTGCTTCAGAGTTACAAAGTCCATTCTTGGATAAAACAACTCGAGGTCGCGGAGTAAGTGTCATTTTTGGCGATGGTGCAGGTGCTATGGTCCTGTCCCGAGCTAAGGACGGTGAAGGTGGAATAAAAAGCTGCCATATGCATAGTGAAGGCAAGAATAAGGAAGAATTAACGATGAAGGGCTTTGGTACACAACATTGGATTGGGGAACTTCTAGAAAATGGTGTTATTCCTGACATTCACTATCCTCAAATGAATGGTAATTTTGTTTTTAAGAATGCGGTGGTTCGATTCGGTGAAGTCATTACTGAAGCCCTGAAGGCGAATTCTATGACGCCAGACCAGATCGATTGTTTGATCCCGCACCAGGCCAACCTGCGCATCGCTCAGTTTATTCAGAAGCGCATGGGATTGGGAGATGACCAAGTTTTTAATAATATCCAGAAATACGGAAATACTACCGGTGCTTCAATAGGAATAGCACTTTCCGAGGCTGTTCAAACTGGTACTATTCAGCGAGGAGATAACGTATGTTTGGCCGCCTTTGGGGCGGGCTTTACGTGGGGCTCAATTCTACTTGAGTTTTAACCAATGTTATTAACTAAAAAGGCGGTCCCGCAGGGCCGCCTTTATTATGTTCTAAGATTTTTATCCTTCCCACTTGCGGATGGTGGTACTCAGTCCAAAGCAACCTACGTCATTGCTCATGTTGGAATACAAGATGACGGGCTCCGCAAAGGGGTTACCTTGAGCATTGTCCAAGGCCTGGTAGCTTTTGTAAAATTGATACAGCTCATCGGTCAGGGTTTTAACGGTGATTCGGTACTCCACTAAGAATAGGTAGTCAAATGAATTGACCCCAGTAGCGAACCGAATCTTGAGGTCGCGGTCGACCCCTTCTTCCGAAAGTAAGAACCCTCCTTCGTATATGGGCTGCGCATTTTGATTAGTGGTCTCTAGCCAAAGAGGATAATATTCGGAGGTGTCTTGTCCGCTCAAGGTGTTGCGGTAATGCAGGTCTACCGTTATAAGATAATGTTGATTCTCCCCAGCGATATCACTAAAATCTACAGTCAAGGCATCTGATGTTTCATCGAACCAAGTTGTTGCACCATATTCCACTTCAGCTGAGAAATCTGCCTTTTGTGGGAAGCGCTGTACGGCGTGCACAGTTTCGTAATCCGGATGACTGACCTCAAAGGTGATCTCGCCGTCCAGAATACCAATACGGTCGCCGAGGTCTTTGTCGTAGGTTTCATAAATGCTTAGGGTGTTCCATTCGTGCAAAGGCACGCCGTCTTTCAAGAGGGTGAGTTCAGCATCTTTGAGTATACCTGTTTTGGTCGTGTCAAAAAGACCCCGAGTCTCACTTACAGTAGCACTGAGCATGGAATCTCGAGAGTCGATGAAAAGAGAGCCTGCAATCTGCGGATTGTGCGGCGGCATATCAATATCACGCGCAACTCCTTCCGCGAAGCGTTCACATGAGAATAGTGCTGAGGCTGCAGCCAGAAGTAAAAGAATCTTTTTCATGGCTTAAAATTTTATTCGGTAAGCGACTGATGGGATGATGGGGAAGAGGCCGTACTCACGGAGCTTCGTGTTCCCTTGTGCATCAGTCGTGGTTTCTAAGAAAAATGGGTTGAGATTGTTGTAGGCATTGTAGGCACTAATGACCCACCAACGTTCGTAGTTTCTGCGCTCTTTTCTAAAGCTTAGGCTGAGATCCAGTCTGTGGTAGGCGCTCATGCGGAACGAGTTTTTATCTGAAGGGCGCTCGACTAGGGCTTGTTGGTTTTGCCACCAGCTCAAACCATCGGGTAGAGAGGTGAGGTAGGAAAATTCTGGCAGTGTGATGGCGCGCCCCGTGCCGTAGACCCAGGCACCGCTGAACTGGATGTTTTCAGTGAAATCGTGGGTGAGCACCGCGGAGAAATCGTGGCGGCGATCGTAGGTGAAGAAATAGCGCTCTCCATCATTGATCTGATCAAATTGGCGCCAAGACCAGCTTAGGGTATAACCAATCCATCCGGTGGTCTGTCCTCGTTTTTTCTGCGCAAAGAATTCCATTCCGTAGCTCTGGCCAACCCCTTGGGTAATCTTATCCTCCCAGTTTTCATCCAAGGAGAAAAGGAAGTTAGCACCTTCTTTATAGCTCACTAGATTTTTCATGTCCTTGTAATAGCCTTCCAGGGACAATTCAAATTGGCCCACATTTTTCGCCAATCCCACTGCATACTGACGAGAAGTCTGCGGTTTGATGTTGGCCGTTGAGGGTACCCATAAATCTGTAGGAAGACCGATCCCTTCGTTGGCCAGCAGGTTGACAAATTGCATCATATCCGCGTAGGAAGCCTTCAAGGCAATATCCCCAGGCAAGCTGTAATTCAGACCCAATCGAGGTTGTAGGGAAGTATAGGTTTCACCTTCGACCGCTAAACCGGCAAAGTGTAAGCCCCCATTCACTTTAAAGTTTTCATTGACCGTCCATTCGTCTTCTACATACGCGAAGAATTCATTAGATATAATGCTCGTTGTTCCAATGGTGGTATCGAGGTTGAACCCGCCCGAACTGAGTTCAAGGTTTGTTGCGCCAGGGCTAAAGTTATGGTTGGTGTACCCGGTTCCAAAACGGACGTAATGCAAGGGACTGTGGGCGTAATCGAAATCTATACGGCCGCCATAGTCCTCAATACCCGAGAAGTATAAGCCTGCGAAGCGCTCTACCTCCTGCCCAGTGGTATCTGGGAAGTTGGGTTGGAAGGTCGATTCAGAAAGAGCACGTGTATTGAATTGGTATTCAGAACGGGTGGCAGTAACGTTAGAGAAAAGTTTAGGACTCCACTGGTGGTTCCAACGTGCTGCAGAAATGCTGTTCATCCAATCGATCCCAAAGTCAAATTCTTCGGTACGTGTACTGTCCGTGTAGCGGTCGCGGATACCAAAGTCGTCCTTGCCTTGGAAGTGGCTGAAGTACACACGGTCCTTCTTTCCCACTTTGTAATTCACCTTCATGTTGGTGTCGTAGAAGTAGTAACGTGGATCCGTCTGTTGGTTTGGATTGGTGTTATTTAATGAGTTGAATAGCGGTTGGGCCAAAATATCTATATAGGTTCGACGTCCACTGATCATGAAAGATGCTTTGTCTTGAATTAGCGGTCCTTCTAGCGTCAATTTTGAAGAGATAAGCGATGCCGTAGCGTCCCCGTGGAACTCGTTCATGTTCCCTTCCTTCATATTGATTTCCAAAACTGAAGACAATCGGCCGCCGTAACGCGCTGGGAATCCACCTTTGGTAAGACTGACGTTTGAAATGGCATCGGCATTGAAGACCGAGAAGAAACCGAAGAGGTGGTTGACATTGTACAGGGGTACACCGTCCAAGAGAATGAGGTTTTGATCCGGCGAGCCACCACGGACGTACAAGCCGGAAGTTCCCTCGCCACCGCTTTGCACACCCGGCAATAGCTGTAAGGTTTTCATAATATCCACCTCACCAAGGATGGCAGGGAGGGATTTCACTTGCTTAATGGGAACTTCCATCTTGGACATTTGAACCTGTTCCTGAATCTTTTGTCCTTCAGCAGCAACAACATCAACTTCATTAAGCATGTTATCCGAAGGCTTCAGGCGGAAATTAAATTCTACATTTTTGGAAAGATCAATCTCAAATTGGTTGTTCTTATACCCGATGTAGGTCAGGCGTACTACATGCGTTCCCTGGGGAAGCGTCAGCGAGTAGAACCCGTAATTGTTTGAAGAGGTACCCAATTTTAATTCAGGTGCCCAAACATTTACACCAATAAGCGCTTCACCGGTCTCAAAGTCGGTGATGTAGCCGCTTAGAGTGCGGTTTTGGGCCCATATTGAGCTTGATATGAGCAGGAGTACCGCTGCTATTCTGATTTTCATATGTGGTATGTTGTTGGCACTCTACTAGGGAAAATCGTGCCACCGTTCTTCTTGAAGTCACCTATAGAGGTAGTACACGTTTTCCTTCAAACGGCTTGAGCTGACCGAAACCTAATTCCTCGGCGGTCATAGTGGTGAATTGGCTTTGAGGGATGCAACCAATTAATTCCGAAGAGGGGGCCTCGAAGCCCATTTGTTTCGCTAATTCTTGGACGCGGGTAAATACCTCGCAAACACCGGCCTCATTAGGCTTGGTGAGGTTGCAACTAACTTGGACTAGATCGAAATCTGGTAAATACCATCCTATGGATTTTACCCCCGGCATACCACCGTCGCGTTCTCGGATTTTTCCGGCTATTTTCTTTGCCGCAAACAGTCGTTCTTTTGTCTCGCCGCCCATTAGATTCACGTTGTAAGCCACCATCAAGGGGCGCACACTCAGGGCTGTGGCACCGTGCAGGGCTACCGCCGAGGTGAAAGTTTGCGGACCGAAGTCGGGGATGTCGCCGCTAGTAAATCTCTCTTCAAGGCCTTCATACTCTCCTTGGCGCACTGCAGCGAGGTTTTTCCGCTCTGGGCTGCTCGCGAGGTGCTCGTAGCCGTAGATGGCCAAATCGTGTTTCGTACTTATGTCTTTAGCGAACGTGCGCACGCGCTCGAGCAGGTCATTAGCATATATGTCATCGTCCAGCAGAACGAAAGGACAGACGTCTACAGCGCCCATTCGCGGGTGTACGCCTTGGTGCTGGCGCATATCGATCTCGCTCAGCGCAATGGCAAAGAGCGCTTCAGTGGCTTTTAGGACTTGGTTCACTGGACCGAGGTACGTGAATACCGTACGGTTGGCACTTTTACCGGGATCTACAAAATGCAGCGTTACGCCCTCGGTAGCTTCGATCGCTGCTGCAATGCGCTGAAGGATTGCTGGATCGGCAGTACTCACGTTGGGTATGCATTCTATCCGGTAGCTCATGTTATTCGCTGAAGATGTGTGCTTTGATAAAATCGGACACGAGAAGGGCTAAACCTCTGCCAACTAAAGCGTGTTCCTCTTCTGAGGTTACGCGGCCTTCGCAAAGGTGGAAGTAGTGGGGCAGCATATCAAGCGCGTAGATGATTTGTCGGACCTGATCAAAGGAAAATCCGCTAACGCTTTGTGCACTTGATGGGAAATTTGCAATGGCATCCACGTCCAATTCTAGTCCATATTCCATCCCCAAATGTTCTGCGATGTGAATGAGGGCTTCGTCTTGGGTCAATTCACCCGATTGTAAATCCTCGAAGCTTGCCACATTGTAAGCATCGTTGTGCTCAATGGTTTGCCAAATGTATTCTGGCGTATAGTTCTCTTGAAGACCTAGCATGAAGTAATTCGCCATGTAGCCTGCATTTGCGGCGTAGGTAAATCCGTTGCCACTGTGCCTGCCTTCGGTCGTTCTTAAATCTGTATGTGCGTCAATATTCAGGCAGTTGATAGCGCGTCCTTTTGCTTCGCTACTGCCTTTCAAACATCCGTACGCATTGTTATGACCTCCACCAATGACTATTGGAATAGCCCCTAATTCAGTGATTCTGCGTACAACAGCGCTCACTGTATGGTCGTTAGCCGCCGTTGCGTCGCGCAAAGCGTCTATCTGATCGTTTTCTACAGTGACAGCAGGAACTACTGCTCCTAGAACTGCTACTGCATCGCTTGGGAAAAAGCGGTTCACCTGCAAGTTCAGGAAGTAACTCAAGAAGCTTTGGAAAGCGCGATCTGCTCCCCCGCGACCGTGATTGGCGCGAACACCGAAATCTTCTTCTACACCTACAACGACGAATTTATAGTGTAGAGATTCAGCTGTAGTCCAATCGGCCTCGCTAACCGTTGCAATGCGTTCACCCAGGCGTTCTTCGCCTGGACGAACAGAGGTGCGGTTAAGGAGATCTTCGCTTGTGTAATGTTCTAATACTGTGCTCATTGGGTCTGTCCACCTAAAATGGTGGTTTGAATGTGATTGGTTCCGAAATCGTAACACAGATACTCCAGAGAAGGGATGGCCTTTGTGATCAATAGGTCTGCATCCTTGCCTACAGCAATGGAGCCTTTACGGTCACTCAGGTTTAGCGCGGCAGCACCGTTGAAGGTGGCTGCATTTAGCGCTTCCGCTGGTGTCATTTTCATCTGGGTGCAAGCCATGTTACACACCAGTTGCATGTTTCCTCCAGGCGACGAGCCGGGGTTATAATCTGTGGCCAAAGCCACGACGCAATCGTTTTCTATGAGTTCTCGAGCAGGACCGTAAGGAATGCCGAGGAAGTAGCTGCAAGAAGGCAGGAGGGTAGCAATAGTGTCACTGCCGTGCAATGCCTTCAGGGCCTCAGGACTCATTACCTCGAGGTGGTCCACGCTCAGTGCACCGGCTTCTACCGCCATCTGAATACCACCGATATCGTAAAACTGATTGACGTGAATCTTCAGCGGCAATCCGCTAGTGGTACTGGCATCGATCAAATGCTGTAAGGCGTCCAATTTGAAATAGTCACGCTCAATAAAGCCGTCTAAGAATCCTGCAAGCCCCTCTTTTTGAGCGGTAGGAAGACACTCGTCCAACATGTATTTGGTGTAGCTGGCATCGTTCATGCCTTGTGCTTTGGCCCAAGCAGGAAGGGCGTGTGCAGCCAAGAATGTAGGGACTAGTAAAGCATGGCTTTGGTCATTAAGTGCTTTGATGGCACGCAAGAGCTTCAATTCGTTCTCTGGGTCCAAACCATAGCCGCTTTTTACTTCTAAAGTACCTGTACCGCAGTCGATGAGGTTCTCGAGACGGTATTTGGCTTGGCCCACGAGCTGATCAACGGAGGAGGTACTTACTTTAGCTGCGCTGTTGAGAATACCGCCACCGGCTGCAGCGATTTCTTCATAGCTAGCGCCTTTAAGTCGAAGATTGAATTCCTCTTCCCGCGTTCCAGCATAGACCAGGTGGCTGTGAGAATCTACGAACGCAGGGAGTACGTGTCTGTCCGAGCAATCGTGTGTAGGCAGCTCATCTTGCGGGCAATGGGTCATTGGTCCGAAATCAGAGATCTTACCGTCGGTGATGGTGAGGTAGGCGTTTTCAAGGGTGGGGAAGTGGCCCAAATCGGACCCGCGTAACCACTTTGTTCCTTCCGGATGAAGACCGCCCAAGGATTTTATGTTAATCAGCTTCAGGTTCATGCTTCAATATTACGGAGAATGCGCTTTAGTTTCCTACTTTAGTGGCATGCCCGGAAATACAATAGGACAATCTTTAATACTCACCACCTATGGCGAGAGCCACGGCTCACAAATTGGTGGGATTTTAGACGGTATGCCCGCTGGTGTAGATATCGATCTAGACCTTGTACAGCAAGCCCTAGACCGTCGTCGTCCTGGGCAGAGTCATTTGACCACAGAGCGCAACGAAGAGGACAAAGTCACCTTCCACAGTGGTTTGTTTGAAGGCAAGACTACGGGAACGCCCGTTGCTTTTTCTATTCCGAACAAGGACCAGCGAAGCAAAGATTACGGTCAATTGAAGGATGTGTACCGCCCTTCACATGCAGATTTCACCTACGACGCGAAATACGGCCACCGCGATTACAGAGGTGGCGGTCGCTCGAGTGCTCGTGAAACCGCTTGCCGAGTAGTGGCGGGTGCACTGGCCGCTCAAATCTTGCCTCAGGTGAGCGTAAAAGCCTGGGTAAGCGCGGTAGGCCCTATTGCCTTGCAAGTCCCTACTTCAGAATTAAATCTTACCGGAATCGATACCCATCCGACGCGATGTCCGCATCCAGAGACGGCAGCCACGATGGAAGCCTATATAGAGCAATGCCGCGCGGAAAAAGACAGTACGGGCGGTGTGATTACCGCAGTAGCATCAGGAGTGCCGGTAGGCTTGGGCGAGCCTGTTTTTGACAAGCTACAAGCAGATCTTGCAAAGGCGCTCATGAGCATCAATGCCGTCAAGGGTTTTGAGATAGGTTCAGGCTTCGCAGCGGCCGCCATGCGCGGAAGTGCCCACAACGATGCTATTACAGAAGACTTTAATACGACAACCAATCATGCCGGCGGGGTCGTCGGTGGATTGAGCAACGGCGCACCCATAGAGGTTCGCGTGGCTTTTAAGCCTGTTGCCACCATAGGAAAGGAACAACAAACAGTCGATAAGGACGGTAAATCCACAGTATTGGCCGCCAAAGGACGTCACGATCCTTGCGTAGTGCCACGCGCCGTACCTATCGTTGAGGCCATGATTCAACTGGTGTTGGCAGACCATTACTTACGAAACTTGAAATACACTCGATGAAAAAACCGTCTTTACCTGTACAGATCATTATTGGATTAATTCTTGGTATTGCATGGGCGCTTTTAAGCTCTTCAATGGGTTGGAGCCAATTCACCTTGGATTGGATCGCGCCTTTTGGAACCATATTTATCAACCTACTGAAGCTCATCGCCATTCCTTTGGTCCTCTTTTCGATCATTGCAGGTATCGGTAACCTGAGTGATACTGCGACCTTAGGTCGTATGGGTGTAAAAACATTAGCACTATACATCGGCTCTACGGTTCTTGCCGCTTCCATGGGCATGCTCATTGCCAATACGTTTAATCCAGGCAAGCAGACGGCGCAGGAGCAGCTTCAGATCAATCGTGTTGCGTATGAATTGTGGGTAAACGATACTGAAGGGGTAGAATTCTTTGACGATGTGCGCCTACTCTCAGATCCAGCGATGCAGGTCTACATGTCTGATGCAGAGGCTGCTTTGGCGGAACAGTTAGCCAATGAAGAGCTTAATGCTAAGGTGGCCAAGGCCAATGCGGTTCAGAGTGCTAAAAAAGACGGTCCGCTCCAGTTCTTCGTTGACATGGTACCGTCCAACATCTTCCTCTCCTTTAACGACAGTCTCATGCTACAGGTCATCTTCTTTGCCATCTTCTTTGGTATTGTGATGGTGATGTTGCCCAACGCTCAGATGGAACCTGTATCCAATCTCATGAATGGATTCTCAGACATCTTCATCAAGATGGTGGATGTAGTGATGAAGGGCGCGCCGCTCTTTGTCTTTGCACTATTGGCAGGTAAGCTTGCGGCAATGGCAGGCGATGAGCCGGGCCGCTTAGTGGAGATTTTCAAAGCCCTAGGGGCCTACACGGGAGCGACCATCTTGGGTCTTTTGATCATGATTCTCATTTTCTACCCGGCCATATTAGCCTACTTTATTAATCGCAAAACCAAGATGGGGTACTGGAAAAGTTGGGGCTACTTCATGCGCGGTATTCGTCCAGCACAATTGTTGGCCTTCTCAACGTCCTCCACAGCTGCCACTTTGCCTGTGACCATGGATTGTGTACGCGACAACCTTGGTGTGGATGAGGAAATCGGTTCTTTTGTATTGCCAGTGGGGGCCACCATTAACATGGACGGTACAGCATTGTACCAGACAGTTGCCGTAATTTTCATGGCACAGTTCCATATGATTGACCTCACCCTCGCGCAGCAGGCTACCATTATTTTTACCGCAACGTTGGCATCTATCGGTGCGGCATCGGTTCCTTCGGCAGGTATGATTATGCTCATCCCTATCCTAGAAAGTGTTGGACTTAACCCGGCTTGGATTGCCATTATCTTCCCAGTAGACCGCATCATCGATATGGTTCGAACTGTATTGAATTTGACCGGTGATGCATCTGTCAGCACCATTATTGCGTTATCTGAAGACAAACTTACCGTAGTCAATCAAGACGAACTTTAATGCGAAAACTCTTACTAGTACTCGCCGTTTTATCGGGTTCCCTGGCACAAGCTCAGATGGGACCGGTAGAATTGGGTACGTATTGTGGTGACGCTCACCGCAGTCCTTCCAAGCAAATCCAGAAAGGCCTTCGCGCCCTGAATCAACGCGACTATCCAAATGCTAGTGTATACATTGGGGCGGCACTGCGTCAGAATGATGAGGACCAGCATGCCCTCTATTTGAAGGGCGAGCTTAGCATGCGTACCAAAAAGTTTCATTTGGCTGAAGCACATTGGAAGCAATTGGTGAAAAGATGCCCGGGCTACAAGCCCGATTTACTCTATGCTGTAGGTTCACTCTGCATGGCCTCGGGCAGAAACGACGAGGCCGCTGGATACTTTGAGCAGTGGCTTTTAAGAGACGACCGTGAATATGCATTCGATACGGAGGTGGAAGGGTTGTTGGAAGAGATCAATCTCAAAAAGACCTTCCTTGCCAATCCGGTGCCTTATGATCCTAAGCCTGCGCGCAACATTAATACACGCTTTGACGAATATCTTGCGGCCCTGACTCCGGACGGCAGTCAGATTTACTTTACACGTCGCAGCAAGAAGCGCAATAAATACGACGGTCCCGCGGCCCCACTTCGTAACGTTGAGGAATTCAGCATGGCGAAAACAACAAGTACAGCAGCAGGTGCCTTCCTTTTTGAAGAGGGAGAGGCGCTCACTTCGCCGTTTAACGCACAGTACAACGAGGGTGGACCTACTATCACCGCGGATAACCGAATGATGGTCTTTACCATTTGTGAGCGCAATGAAAAGACAGGGAAGCAGAATTGTGACCTCTACTATACCACGTTCTCCTCCGGCGTGTGGAACGGCATTCGCCCTGTCCCGAATGTAAACGGTCCCAACAGTTGGGAGAGTCAACCTACTATCTCGCCGAATGGCGACGTGCTCTATTTCACCAGCAACAGAAAGGGCGGCTTTGGCGGCTTGGATCTGTATCGCAGCGAGCGTCAAGAGGATGGTAGCTGGAGCAGTCCGGAAAACTTAGGGTCCACGATCAATACCGCGAAGAACGAAAAGAGTCCATTTATCCACCCGGATAGCGAGAGCTTATATTTCGCAAGTGACGGCCATCCGGGGATGGGTGGATACGATCTGTTTAAGAGTATAGATGCAGGTGCATCGTGGGGCAAACCGCAAAACCTCGGATATCCTATCAATACTGACAAAGATGAGATTGGTTTGATGGTGACCCTTGATGGACAGCAAGCCTACTTTGCCTCTAACAAGATCAATAAGGCTAACGGCTGGGACATTTACTTCTTTGACCTTTACGAAGGTGTACAGCCTGAGGAAGTGGTCTTGGTCAAAGGTACATTGACTAAAGACATGTTTGCTTCGGACGATGAAGCTAAAGTGGTATTGAAAAACAGTGCCACTGGCAAGAGCACTACTTTACAGGTGGATGAAGAAAGTGGCCAATTCTCAGCAGTAGTAAAGAAGGCAGAAGCGGATGCTTATGTCATTAAGTTAGATGCCAAGAAGGCAGCTTTTAGTGCTGCGCCTTTGCGATTGGCGCTGGCCTCATCGGGTCCTCCGGGCGATGTGAGTCGTATGGAGATTGCATTAGAACAGTCAGATATGGCTGAAGGTGAATCGTACCCCATTCCGAACATCCTCTTTGAGACGAATTCTGACCGGTTGGATGAACTAAGTGAACTTCTCATTGCTGAATTCGCCGAGTTTCTATCGGACAATTCCCATCTAAAGGTTCAGATCCAAGGCCATACAGATAATGTGGGAGATGCTGCAGCAAATCTCAATCTGAGTACCCGTAGGGCCAAACGAGTCACAGATACCTTATACGGCTACGGTATCGATGCGTCGAGGCTGAGTTCCAAGGGGTATGGTGAAAGCCGCCCTGTAGCTAGCAATGATACCGAGGAAGGGAGAGCGAAGAACCGCAGAACGGTGTTCGTTGTGAAGCAATTGTAGTTCCAAGAACATATATTCCCGAAGTACGGAGCAAAAAAATCCCGAGCCAGAAGGCTCGGGATTTTTGTATCTCTTGTGGTGAGGATTAGAAGCGACGCTCTTTGATACGAGCTGCTTTACCTGTACGCTCTCTTTGGTAGAAGATACGTGCACGACGTACTTTACCGCGCTTGTTCACCTCGATCTTTTCAATCGCTGGAAGGTTTAAAGGGAAGATACGCTCAACACCTACGTTACCGCTCATCTTGCGAATAGTAAAAGTCTCGGTAGCACCTGAACCTCTGCGTTGCAATACTACACCGCGGAAGAACTGAGTACGTGTTTTCTCACCTTCAGTAATTTGAGTGTAGACAGTGATGGTATCACCTGCACCAAATTCTGGTAAGTCTTTTCTAGAAACGAATTCGTCGTTTACAAACTGAACTAAGTCCATGTTTAAAATAATTTACATTGCTGTGAGCCAACGTTCACATCTCTTGCCAGAGGTTGACACGCAGTCCCTTTCGGGAGGGCAAAAGTAATTAAAAATTCTTTTTTAGAACTGCTCGCGACCTGCAAAGTGGAAATCGCCTTCGATCTGAGCGTTTGCGTCGCTATCAGAACCGTGAACAGCGTTCTCACCAATGCTCTTAGCGAAGCGCGCACGGATAGTTCCTTCAGCAGCTTCCGCTGGGTTCGTAGCACCGATCAACGTACGGAAATCTTCAACCGCGTTGTCTTTTTCAAGAACTGCAGCCACGATAGGACCTGAAGTCATGAATTCAACAAGCTCACCGAAGAATGGACGCTCTATGTGTACTGCGTAGAATGCTTGTGCATCTGCAGTTGAGAGCTGTGTTAATTTCATTGCTGAAATACGGAATCCAGCTTCAGTGATTTGGTTTAGGATTGCACCGATGTGTCCGTCGCGTACTGCATCCGGCTTGATCATCGTTAGGGTCTTATTACCTGCCATTTTATTTGAGTTTTTCTAAAATTTGCGCCGCAAAGGTACACTTTTCTCGCACCTTTGTACGAGATTGTAACAGTTATGCAAGAAATACGTTTAGACGGTTTTAAAGCCGCGGTCGATTCAGCCAAGAATATTGTCATCACCAACCACACCAACCCTGACGGCGATGCCATGGGCAGTGCGTTGGCACTTAAAAGAGTATTGGAAAAGTTGGGTAAGTCGGTCAGTGTAATTGTTCCAAATCCTTATCCGGAGTTCCTTTGGCATCTATCGGGTAACGATAGTGTAATGATCTACAGCGATGGGAAATTGGCTGCTAACGCAAAGATTGAAGCTGCTGATATGATCTTCCACTTGGACTACAATGCTTACAGCAGGGCTGCAGATATGGAAACAGCGCTAAGAGCTGCGACTGCTACCAAGGTTATGATTGACCACCACCAGCAACCTGAGGATTGGCCAGATTTCATGTACAGCGATACGGGCATGAGTTCGACGTGTCAAATGATCTATGAGCTGTGTGATAAGATGGAATGGACCGGGCTGCTTGATAAAGAAAGTGCCATTTGCATTTACACGGGAATAGTCACAGATACGGGTAGTTTTAAATACAGCGCTACCAGTGCACGCACGCACGAGGTGACTTCAAAACTTTTGGAGTTAGGCGTAGAGCCACAGCAGCTTCACAACAAGGTGTTTGATTCGCAGCCAGTTGCCCGACTTCGGTTGTTAGGGGCCATGCTGGATCAAATGGAAGTAAGTCCTGACGGCAAGAAAGTCTTGCTGTACCTATCGGAAACACAATGCAATAAGCTTGGCTACCAAAAAGGCATTACAGAAGGCTTTGTAAACTACGGATTGAGCATCAGTGGTTCTCAATTGACTATTTTCCTTCGTGAAGAGGATGGCGCCGTGAAATTATCTCTGAGAAGTAAGGGAGATTATGATGTCAATACCTTAGCGCGTGAACACTTCAACGGAGGTGGTCACAAGAATGCCGCGGGAGGTAGAATTGTGATGACTATGGAAGAAGCCATTGCTCATTCTAAAACGCACTTGGGATGGTAAAGTATGCTAGCATTGCTTTAGCCCTTACTCTTTGTGCCTGTGCAGAGCGTCCAGCAGTTGAAGATTCATCTATAGAGATAGACCCTGTTGAACGTCAGAAGATGTATTTGGCCCAAGAGCGTGCCCAGCTCGAAGCGTACATACAAAGTCACGAGCTTGAAGGCATCGAGCGCAACGGATACGGGATGTATGAATTGAGCATGTCACCAGGTGAAGGGATTCCAGCGGAATTTGGTGATGCCATTGTATATAGTGCAACTGTTTATTTGTTAGACGACAGCGGGGTAGGGCAGTATACGGATACGGTGGAATTGGGCCGAAGTGAAATGGAAATAGGCTTGCACGAGAGTTTGAAAGGCATGAAAAAAGGGGAAAAGAAACTAGTTCTCATCCCCTCGTTTTTGGCGCGTGGCTTAGCGGGTGATCTTGATAAAGTCCCTCCGCAAAGTCCTTTGCGTTATGATATCCGTCTTATCCAGGTAGGCCGCTAATCTGAGCCGAACCGGCTGGATGGCTGTTCAACATTTCCATTACAACAAAAATGGACGTAAAGTGGCCGTTATCAGCATCTACACCTTCTAGCTCCATAACAACCTTGCCGTTGCTTTTGGTAAAATGTGCAATCTTCATGTAGTTATACTCATCAAGGTAAACTCCTTGTAGAGCACCACCTTCAAAATTTGAGGTGAACTCATCGAAACGGAAGTGCACGTTACCGTTTTCAAGATTTTCCTTGGTCATGTACAACTCACTGTCCTTGAATGTCAAGTAAATATGGTCGTTTGTTGCAACGATGTCGGTGTTCGCCTGCGTATCGTGATCGTAGACTTCGTAAGAACTTACTTCAAAGCTTCTACGATCCATTTCAATCTGTGCCGAACGGTCGGCAATACTTCCTTCTGGGGCTTCACAAGAAGTTGTGGTAAAGCCCAAGGTTAAAAGGACGGCGGATAACGTAACTAACTTTTTCATAAGCATGAATTTTTCGTTGATAGTGTAGAGTTAACACAAAATTTACATTGAGAATAATAAAAGTTTACAAATAATTAACATTAGAAGGTTAGGACTTAACATTGAGAATGTCGGACTTCATCCGGTGGCATTTCGGTAGAGAAGGATTACCTTTGATCCCCATTTTAACTCATAATAGATATGTTAAAGAAAATCCTATCGTTAGTTGCTTTAGGTGCGATTACAGTGAGCTGTGGCGCAACCAAAGTGACCGTGAATAATGAAACCATCGAACTTGAAGATGGTATTTATGCAAAATTGACTACAAATAGAGGTGAAATCTTGATGGACTTCCACGAGGATTTAGCGCCCATGACGGCCGCGAACTTTATTGCTCTTGCAGAGGGGAATCACCCACGAGTAAAGGAAGAATACAAAAGCAAGCCCTACTATGATGGTATTATTTTCCACCGTGTCATACCAAAATTCATGATTCAGTGTGGTGATCCTACAGGTACTGGCTCAGGTAGCCCAGGCTATAAATTCCCACAAGAGATTTCTCCTGAATTGCGTCACGATAAGGCCGGTGTAGTAAGTATGGCAAATGCCGGTCCTGGAACCAACGGTTCGCAGTTCTTCATTACACACAATCCAACCCCACATTTGGATGGTGGGTACAACATTTTCGCCCAGGTGATCAGCGGTCAAGAGATTGTTGTGGCCATCGGTGATGAGGAACGCTCGGCAGGTGATCGCCCGGTCGACAAGGTAGTTTTAGAAACGGTGGAGATTATCCGCGTAGGAAAAGAGGCAAAGAAGTTCGATGCGCCACAAACCTTTGAAGACGGTGTGAACGGCGTTGAGGAGCGTAAAAAAGCAGCAGCAGCGGCAGTAGAAGACGAGATTGACTCTATGTATCCAGAAGCACAAAAGACGGCTTCAGGTCTGCGTTACATTATTGAAGACATGGGTAGCGGTGAAAAGCCAGCGCCAGGACAAGTGGTTAAGGTGAATTATGCCGGTTACCTCATGGACGGCAAATGTTTTGACACATCGGATAAAGAATTGGCTCAAGCTAATGGTGTTTATGATCCACGTCGTGAGCCGTATGAGCCAATCGTTGTTGAGATTGGTCCACGCGGTCGTGTAATCAAAGGATGGCAAGAAGGATTGTCGTTATTGAATATCGGTGGTAAGGCCAAGCTTATCATTCCTCCCTATTTAGGTTATGGTGAGCGCGGCGCTGGTGGCGTGATTCCTCCGGATGCTTCGTTGGTATTTGATCTTGAAATCGTAGAATTTGCTAAATAAAACGGAGGAAACTCCAATTGATATGGATAACGGTATTTACGCCAAAATCACTACTCCGAAAGGAACAATTACAATTAAACTTGAGCACGAAAAGACACCAATGACGGTGGCGAACTTCGTAGGATTAACAGAAGGAACGCTTGAAAACACGGCAAAGGACAGCGGTGCTCCGTATTACGACGGCCTCACTTTTCACCGAGTTATCGCGGATTTTATGATCCAAGGCGGAGACCCAACGGGAACAGGTGCTGGCGGTCCTGGATACCAATTTGAAGACGAGATTCACCCGGATCTTACGCACGATCGTCCTGGAACACTTTCGATGGCGAATGCGGGTCCTGGAACCAACGGTTCTCAGTTTTTCATTACCCACGGTGCAACGACTTGGTTGGACGGCAAACATACAGTTTTCGGCTATGTTGTTGAAGGACAAGATGTAGTCGATGCAGTGGCACAAGGCGATGCTATGGAGACCGTAGAGATTGTACGTGTAGGTGAGGAGGCAGAAGGCTGGAATGCTTCAGATATTTTCACTACTGCACGCAGCAAGGCAGAAGAAGAGGCTAAGGCTGCTGCGGAAGCGGCAAAAGCTGCCGAGGCAGAAGCTCTAAAAGAGTACACAGAAGGCGCTCAGAAAACAGAGAGCGGTTTGATGTACCTTATTGAAGAACAAGGAAACGGTCCTAAGCCTGCACAAGGTCAGAGCGTACAAGTGCACTACGAGCTCAAACTAGTAAGCGGTGTGGTTGTAGACAGTTCATTCCAACGCGGACAGCCTATTGCCATAAATATTGGTGTAGGCCAAGTAATCCCTGGCTGGGACGAAGGTATCATGTTATTGAACGAAGGATCAAAGGCTACTTTGGTTGTACCTTCTGAACTAGGGTACGGTCCATCAGGTGCAGGTGGAGTTATTCCTCCAAACGCAACCTTGATTTTTAAGGTTCAGCTTGTCAAAGTGGGCTAGAATGCAAACTAGATTGTATAAAAAACCCGAAGCTCATGCTCCGGGTTTTTTTATGCGTTCAATGGAATTAAAACATTCGTTCGATCATGCGCTCAACCAGTTTCTTTTTACCTGGTGTGTAAGGCGCGCTCAGGACTTTATTCACTGGAACGCCCCATTGGTAGTAGGCAGCGCGTGTATTGCTAAACTCTAGGAATCCAGCTTCGCCGTTGGTCTTTCCAATACCGCTGTGTCCTACACCTCCAAATGGCAAATAGTTATTGGCAATTTGCATGAGTGACATATTTACAGCGGTAGACCCCGCACGAGTTTCGTTTTGAATGCGACGAATGTTGCGCTTGTTCTTGCTGTAAATGTAGACCACCAAAGGATGCTCACGTGTTGCAATCTCTTGTAAAGGTTCTGCTAAATCGCTAAAGGTAAATACAGGAAGCAGAGGTCCGAAAATCTCTTCACGCATCATCGCACCGTCTCGTGGTGGATCAATGACAACCGTTGGTTCAATCTTTCTCTTTTCCTTAGAGGCAGCACCTCCAATGAGTACTTCACCTGATTCTTTAGCGGCATCATCCATAATTGAGCGCAACCTGTTCCAGTGCCCTTCATTGACAATCTGAACAAAGTCATTGCTTTCCATCGGTTGGTCGCCGTAGAAGCTTGTGATGGTCTCAATGACCCCTTTCTTGAAGTCTTCCAGCTTTGCTTCATGTACATAGACATGGTCTGGTGCAATACAAATTTGGCCGGCATTGGTGAATTTGGCCCAAGCCACTCGCTGTCCGGCGGCATAAGCATTGGCGCTGTTATCTACGATGGTAGGGCTTTTACCCCCTAATTCAAGGGTAACAGAAGTCAAGTTCTTACTGGCCGCAGCCATCACAATCTTACCGACAGCGGTCGACCCGGTGAAGAAGATATGGTCAAATCGCGTATCAAGCAGTTCTTTTGCAACCTCTACACCTCCTTGGGCTACATAGGCCTCTTCTTCATCAAAGATGCTCGCTACCAGTTCTGCCATAACCGCAGAGGTATGTGGCGTGTGTTCTGAAGGCTTCATAATCACTGTATTACCAGCTGCAATAGCATTTGTCAGCGGGTGCAGAGTCAAGAAAATCGGGTAATTCCAAGGGCTTATGATTAGTACATTTCCTTTGGGTTGGACTTGGGTGTATGAGGTAGAGCCAAACAAAATGATTGGGGTTTTCACCTTTTTTGGTTTGGTCCAATTCTTTAAGTTTTTACTTACGATTTTGATGTTATCAAGGGTCGGAAGAATTTCGGTCAATCGGACATCAACATCACCTTTACTGAAATCTGCCTTCATGGCCGCAATAAGTTTCTCTTGCCATGGACCCTTCAAAGCCTTTCGAAGTTCAGCGAGTTTTTGGAGTCGGTATTTGAGTGGTTTCTGCGCCAACACAGGGGCGTGGGCACGTTGTTTAGCTATAATAGAGTCTAGGCTCATCGTTTTTCGTATAAATTATCCGGTCCGTCGGCCGGGGAACTATAAAACATCATGTACGGTTCGCAATAAAGCAGGTTGCCCCACAAAGTCGGTACATAGGGTTGTGAATTTAACGTAAAAGTGGTCCAACTGTTCGCCAAAGACCAGGTACCACTTACAGAGGCTGTATCGTTTTGATTCAAGTCAAAGGATCCGTCGGCGCGAACGGTCAGAACAAATCCTGAATAATCATCCTCACTCTCGTAGTAACTCCAGCTTGTGGAGCGCACAAAACGCCAATCCCAGATGCCTACAATTGCGGCAGCTAATTCAGCAGAGTCCATGGCCGCCGCAGAATGACAATCGTACATGCCGTCCATCGTTTGGTTCCAAGCCGAAAATTCGGGTTCTTTCTCACAGCTCGCCAAAACGAGTCCAACTAGTAATAGAGCATATTTTCTCATCAAGGGGTCAATCTATTCAACGGATGATATGCAGCAATTTTCTCGCCAAGATGCTTGGCGCTGACATGCGTGTAAATTTCCGTGGTGGTAATGCTCTCGTGACCTAAAAGTTGTTGCACAATGCGCAGGTCAGCACCACGTTCAATAAGATGGGTAGCGAAACTATGACGAAGTGTATGGGGCGAAATGTTTTTCCGAATACCTGCCATAGCTGCAAAGCGTTTAAGCTTCATGAAAATACTTTGACGAGTAAGGGCAGCCCCTCGGTTACTGAGGAATACAGTATCGCTGTGATTGGCCTGTGGTGCAGTGAGAATACGTTCATGCTCGAGGTAGAGCTCTAGGTATTTGATAGCTTCCTTGTGAATAGGCACTAAACGTTGTTTATTTCCCTTTCCAGTTACGATTAAGTAACCTTCTTCAAGACGCAACAAAGAGCGTTTTAGTCCACAGGCTTCGCTTACGCGCAATCCGCACGCATAAAGAAGTTCAATAATGGCTTTATCACGCGTTGAGAATTGACCGTCGAGGGGAATAATATCGAGCAACTTTTGCACTTCTTTTTCACTCAACACTACTGGTAAACTTCGGGCATCCCGTGGGTTTTCAAATAAAGCCGTTGGGTTGGCCTCGACTAATTCTTCTTCTTGGGCCCAATTGTAAAAGCCGCGCAAGGCACTAAGGATCCGACTCTGGGATTTTGCACTTTGTCCGCTTTTGTGCATGTGTCTCAACAGTTCAGATACTTCTTCAGCCCCTGATTTCAATGGATTTTTACCCGTGATTTCCGAGAACTTATACAAATCACGTTCATAGGCTAGGAGCGTGTTTCCGCTCAATCCTCGCTCGAATTGCAGGTACTCCAAATAGCTATTTATGATTTCCTTTGTTTTCACCCCTTAAATTTCGTGCATCAAAAGGTAACTTTACATCATGCGTATTTTACTTCTCAACGGTCCTAACCTCAATCTTCTTGGCAAAAGAGAGCCTGAGGTATACGGTACAACGGACTTTCAACAGTTCTATGAAGAATTGGCCGCTGTTTATGATGATGTAGCGAACTTTCACTTCGAACAAAATAACGTTGAAGGTGAGCTTATTAACATACTTCAGGCTGCTGATAACGACTTTGATGCCGTCATTTTTAATGCCGGTGGATATACACACACTTCGGTAGCTATTGCGGATTGTATCGCAGCTATTTCTACCCCTGTCGTAGAGGTGCACATCAGCCAGCCTGCGGCAAGAGAAGAGTTCCGTCACAATAGCTTGATTGCCGGAAAATGTGTGGCCAGCATCAGCGGCTTCGGTCTTGATTCTTACCGCCTGGCCGTTGAAGGTTTACTTGCTCGAGAAGTTTAGCCTCTTAATTCAAGGATTTTACGGACGATGTACCCCATTTCCGAAGCAATGGTGCGTAGTGTATTATCGTAGACATCCGCTTGCTCAGAACTGCCGTCGCTGTGCTTAGGATCTACAAAAAGGAGCGAGTGTCGTTGCTTCGCGCCAAAGACCACAGGACATGCTTCGTTGGCGCTATCACATACCATAATTGCGTGGTATCCTTCCTGCGCATTATTTGGGTGATGGTATTCTTTCGAGAAGAGTAGGGGCGCATTCTTTTCATCCTCTAGTGTGTGGTGAAAAATCTTCCAAGCTCGTTGCCCATACTCTTGAGTTTCGATCGTAGTGAACCCGTGTCTAGCGCAGCTTTCAGCCACAACAGGGTAGAGAGCAGTTCCTTCGGTACCACCACTGTAGGTAGCTACATTTTCTAGCTGGTAGAAATTACAAGCACTGCGGAACATGATTTCGCACAGATGACTTCTTCTGCTGTTGTGCGTACAGATAAAGTTTACTGCTATAGAAATTTCCGTACTCAGGTGTTGGGCGATGCGGTCTAAAGTCACCTTTCGTCCCGCCTCGGTCATGTCCGTAAACAGTTGGGTCAATTCCATCAGATGGCTGCTTCTAGGATTGATTGAACGTCGTTCGAACGGATGTCCTTGTGCTCACCGAGGATGATGGTACGCTGAGCCTCCATGGCAGCAACACATTGCGCTGGGAAGGATTCAGGACGTTCAATTTCGTAATCACTTAAGGTTGTTCCAATACCCAAGCCTCTAAAGAATTCTTCGGTTTTATCGATAGCTGCTGTTGCAACGGCTCTGTCATCACCGGTCAAACCGAGAACCCTACGACCGTATTGTGCTAACTTCGCTTCCTTTTTGTCCAATTTATGGCGGTATAAGCTTGGCAATACGATTGCTAAAGTTCGTGCATGGTCGATGCCGTAAGCCGCAGTGATTTCGTGACCTATAGCATGGATAGACCAATCTGTTGGCACCCCTTTCTGAATGATCCCGTTTAAAGCCATATTACAACACCACATAAAATTAGCTGCTACATCATATTGCTCGGGGCGTGCCATTACAGTGTCTGAAATCTCCATTAAAGTGCTGAGAATCCCCTCTGAGATTCGATCCTGCAGGGTCGCAGCGGTAGGGTAGGTCATGTATTGCTCCATTACGTGTGTAAAGGCATCCACGATCCCATTGGCCAGCTGGCGCTGTGGTAGTGAGGCGACCACGCTAGGGTCACTGATGCTGAATACAGGGAACAAACCTGGTCCGCCCATCGCGCGCTTTTGTCCGATTTCTTTACGAGAAATCACTGCGCCTGAGTTCATTTCAGATCCTGTCGCAGGAAGTGTCAAGACGGTTCCAAAAGGAAGTCCAATTTCAGTACGAATTCCTTTGGCAAGAATGTCCCAAGGTTCTTCTCCTTCATAGAGGGCTGCAGCGGCTAAAAACTTCGTGCCGTCAATCACAGAACCACCGCCAACAGCAAGCATGAACGTGATTTTTTCGCGTTTGATAACATCTAATGCTTGCAGAAGAGTACTGTATTGAGGATTCGCTTCAATACCTCCGAATTCTACGATTTCAAAGTCCTGTAGTGCTTCAGTAACCTTTTCGTAGATGCCGTTTTGTTTAATAGAGCCTCCGCCATAGAGCATCAATACCTTGGCATCTGCCGGTATGAGACGAGGCAATTCTAGGTGTTGGTCTTTACCGAAGTAAAGTTGTGTTGGAAGGTGAAGATTGAAGTTATTCATGTATGCTAATTTACGTAGTTAACAACTTCAAACGCTCGAAGTTTATAAGCGAATGTATCGCTCTTTCTTATCGTCGTAAATGGTGTCTATCGGAATGAGAATCCCGGTTTCTTCCACATCGCCGAAATCTGCGTTTATGAAGGTGCCGAAGGTCATCATTTTTGGGCTTAGACCCATGTACTGTTTAATCAGCGGAGGAATGCTTTCGCCGAATGTAGTACAGACTTTGTTCAAATTCCGCTGTCCCATCTTGAACGATTTTGCAAAATCTTCAGCATCAACTGGGAACAGCTCAGCATCTAGATCAACTACTGGCACATCGGCTGCAACGCTTGGCACCATCAAACCTTCTGTGTCAGGAAAATAATGACGTAAGAAGTTAAGCACATAGTTTCGAGCTTCGCGATTGTAGGTAGGGTACATGGTCACCTTTCCGTAGAAGTGCTCGATGTGGTTATACTTCAAACAAATGGCACCTAGTCCGTCCCAAATATTATCTAATGCGAACATCCCCTTTCTTGGGTCATTGGCAGGTTGGTATTTGGGTTGAACCCAACTTCTTCCTAACTCAATGCTCTTCGGTAAATACTCAGCAATGAATCGTTCGCTAAAGTCAAAGTAATGCCCCATGCTGAGGTCGTGCTTCCAATCTCCATGCGCAGCAATGACTGCACCGTCGATGAATCTGTAGCCACCTACAATTTCTTCCTCTGCTGGGTTCCAAACGATAAGCTGCTCATAACAGTGTTCACTAAGGTCAAGCTCGTCGAGATCTACCTCTTTACCCGTTCCGCCGTCAGCAGAGGCGAAGGTGATTTCTCTCAAGCGACCTACTTCGCGCACCACGTTCGGTGCATTGTGAATGTTGACAATGTAAATTTCGTTATCCAGCTTCCCTGTTGTGCGAATGAAACGTTCCTTCGTTAGTTCACTCTTAAGTAACGCGGTGTCTACAGGTGGGGCGATGTAACTTAAATCGATCATTTGGCAAATATACCTCAGAACGGGTTGATGTGGTTATTTATTTCAAATCGTACACCTTGGATTTTATATCATAAGCCCAATCTTGATCTTTCTTTGAACGGTCGAAGGACTCAGGAAGAATGGGTTGACCATATTTAACCACAATTGTTTTACCCTCTTGCTTGATAGTTTCTTGAGCCAAAAGCAACATTTCAATGTTCATTTTGATGCCTAAAAACTTTCGCAAACGTGCAACGAAATAAAATCGCTTTGATAGTCTGCCTGAAATATGCACCGGTACCACCGGCTTGTTGTATTTTTTTGCTTTAGTAATAAAGGTTTTCTTCCATTCTAGATCTCGAATTACCTTATATCTAGTCATTCTGCTAACAAGTCCCGCTGGAAATATGAATAATGCATTATCTCCGGCAAAAGCTTGGTCTACAGCTTTAATGCCTTCCCGAGCTGTCGTTCCAAATTTATTGACACCTACAAATATCCCTTTCAATTGTGGAATGTTCATCAGTAGATCATTTACAAGGAACTTTACATCATTTCTATGGCTGTCAATAGCAGACATAACCGCTATTGCATCCATACCGCCTAAAGGATGATTCGCTGCGAAAATGACGCCACCTTCCTTAGGGATGTTTTCAGATCCTTCTATACGCACGTTAATGCCAAAACGCTCGCACATTACCCTACAAAAATCGAAATTCAAGGTATTTGGGTAACTCGTCATGATATCATTCAAGAAAGATTCATGAATTACAGTTTCGCTCAAGTACTTTATCAACCATCCTGGAATGAACTTATAGGCGGTAGGGTTCTTTTCCTTAATTAAGCGATCTACATCGACGAATTTATTTCCTTTATTAGGCATTTAGGATGGTTTTGGGAGGCTAATATAATTTATTTCTTGATGTTGGATACGTAGACCTCAATCCACTGCTCGGGTGTGATTTTTTGTGCCAATTCTGCGATTAGATCGTAGGGGATATCATTCATTCGCTTTAGTCTGAGGCAACTTTTACCCATATCTAGTTTGAACTTTGAATGCTTAGGATACTCCCCAACAAACCAATCATAAATCTCGGGCATTGCATAGACTCCCATGTGGTAAAAGCCGATGAAGTTTTTTTGATTGCCCACCGAGATAAAGGGTAGCGGTTCCTCAGGTTTACAATGATAGCCGTCTGGGTAGAGGCTGTGCGGAACGGCAAACGCGGGCATTCCATAGCCTAGGCATTCCTGAAAACCTTCGGGTAGATTATTTCGTAGAATTTCAAGTATCTTTTCAAAGGATTCACGACGGTCTTCGGGAACTTTAGAGATGTACTCTGATACCGAGATGGCGGGAATTCTCATAAATAAATCATTTACCCAAATTTATGAAAAACCTATTCATTTTATTCGTGCTTAGTGTCACTTACGCCTTTGGTCAAAATACACAGGTGGTCTTCGATTTTGATGCTTTAAACCGACCTGTTGCGAAGGTGATGCCTTTTGAGCTCGTAAAAAGTGGAGATACTACCTTGATACTAGGCGCGCAGTATGGGTTGGAGAACAACCAAGAGCGATTCCGTTTTAGCTTTACAGTTCAAGCCGAAAATCAAATGTTTTATAAGACCTCTGAGCATACTTACCTACTCATTATTGGTGAAAATGGTAAAGGTAAAGTCCAATCATTAGAAGATTTGACCTATCAATCAAATTCACTTACCTACGATTTCGTTTTTACTGCGGGTGACCTCGGTTATGAAGACAATGATATTAGTTTGCAGCGAATGGGAGCAATTAAGCAAATAATCATTCATCAGCTTCCGGAGATGGATATGATATTCACACTTAAAGAGGAGCAGCAATCTTTTTTAAAAGATTTACAAAGTAGTCTACGTATTGCGTATCGCAGGGGTGATAATCCTGGTGCCAGTGTCGTGCGCGGTGGATTTGGCAATGAAAAGTCTAGTCGTTCGACCCGAGGGCAGAGATAGCGGGCAAGGCAACACCATTAAAACTGAATAGGGCCTGATTCTCATAAGGACTGCCGTCTTGTGCCTGCGGTCCCTTGTATGCTACTAACTCGCCGCCCCAGTACAGCAAACCAGTGCCTAGACTGTCTGTAAGGTTGCGCAATTCTTCTAGAAAGGCTTTTTGCCCGGCGCGAGATGGCGGGAAAGCACCCATGATTTGGTCTGTACTACCGATGTGATTGTTGGTCCAATCTGCCCAACCTAAGGTAAATGGATAACTAGATTCAACCAGGTAGACAGGTCTATTGAACTCAGTTTGCAACCCAAAGCAGCTTGTGCGCAACGCTCCAAGATTTTTGCCGTGCCATTTGGGGTAATAGGATAGGCCTATAGCATCAAAATCAAGGCTGTCAATAGTGCGGTAGAAGATATCAGCATTTTCAAAACCGGCGTAATGAATGCACGTTATCACAGAATCATCTGCTTCTCTAGCGCCTTCGAGTCCTGCCTGTAAGAGCCGTTGAAAGTTGCCAGAACCGTCTCTAGCGCCAAAGGGTTTCATCATCCCGTGGTTGATTTCGTTTCCGATTTGAACGTATTCTGCATTGGTAGCCTGAATGACTTTTTTAGTAAAAGAGCGAACGCTGTCCACAAGGTCGGAGTCTGAAAGGTTCGCCCATTGGGTAGGAATGGTTTGGGCACCAGGATCTGCCCAGGTATTGCTGTAATGAAAGGTGAGCATGACTTGCATTCCTGCATCGTGAATGCGTTGGGCATAGGGCGTTAACTCTTCTAAAGAACCATCACCACTGGCATTGTTCCATACTTTCAAGCGTATCACTTTCAATCCTTGCTCGGCGAGGTAGAGAATAGGATCTACTTCGTTCGAATCCGAATCTCTGAAAATCCAACCTTCCGCTTCTACTTTAGGTAATTGACTGAAATCTGTTCCGCCCCAAGAAGGCCGCTGAAGCGTTGCAGGTTCTGGTGCTTTTTCACATGTAGCAAAGGCAGTGAGTAGGAGTGTAAATTGTAGGAATTGTCTTAAACCAAGCATGTACAATTGCTGTTATCTGTACAAATTAAGACTTATGTTCGGACTGTTTAAGAAGAAATCGGAAAAAGAGAAATTAGAGGATCGTTACGATGCCTTAATTAAGAAAAGCTACGAGCTTAGTCATACCAACCGCGCCGAAAGTGATAAGGTTGCCGCAGAAGCTGCGGCATTGCTCGAGAAAATCGAGGAACTCTAAGCTTCCAGCGGTCTAATCCACTTCTTTTCAGCATAAAAGGTACCGAAAGGCAGTAGGGAAGCGATGAAGAATTGAACCACGCGAAGTGCGCCAATACGGTAATTGATACTGAAATCTATCAGAGTGAAGACGTAGAGCACCGTTAACACCCCGTGCGCCATACCCATGATCTTGTTTGGCCATAAGATGTCAAGCCCGTATTTCAAGGGCACACAAATGAATAGAAGGATGAGGAAAGAGGTGCCTTCAAGAAATGCCACCCATTTGAACCTGGTTAAAGGATTATTCATCAGTCGATTGTTTATCTACTTTGTTTAAGAATTTCAAGGCTTCGTTATTGAAGATTTCCGGTTGCTCTACGTTGACTACATGACCGCAATTTTCGATTACATGAAGCAAAGCGCTTTGGTGCGTACTTACGATTTTACGGATAGACGGTAAAAACATGTGGTCCTCACTGCCCATGATGTAAAGGGTAGGAACTTTTGCATCGTTAAAACGGAAATATCGCAATAAGGGATTGACCTCGGCAACGAGGGTAAACCACCTTTTAAACTCTTGTTGGTACAACTTGCGAGCTTCCTTCACGAATAGATTGCGAGCCTCAACATGCTTTTTCTTTGGCATAATGACCCAAGCAAAGAACTTGTATAAAATCATGTAGGGCAATACACTTTTAAGTGCAGCACCCGTTCTCATCAGGACCTGGCCTCTTTTATTGAGCTTCATCACAGCACCGCCCATAATCATACTTAGTGTACGCTCCGGGAAGCGTTCTGTAATTTCACGAATGATGATGGTTCCCAAGGAAATGCCTATCCAGTGTGTGCTTTGAATTTTTAGGTGGTCGAGTACTTCAATAACTTCATTTCCAATGGTGGTGAAGTTGTACTGCTTTAGTTTCTCGTAGAAAGGTGCTTTGCTTTTTCCGTGCCCGCGCAGATCGACCAAGAGGACGTTGTAGTTCTCTCTAAATGAACGCAACTGCTTGTACCAGATCGTAGATGATCCACCTGCTCCGTGGACGAAGGTCACCCAAGGGGCTTGGGGTGAATGTAGATGTGTACTGTAGCTAAGCATCGTTGACAAATAACGGAATTTTGGTTAGTTGCGTTCACACAAATCAGAATTAAAATTTAAGAGTTGTTCATTCTGTTAATTTGCCTTTTCTTTGTCGCATAACAAGAGTGTATCGAGAAAGGTGGAGGGAACGGCCCTGTGAAACCTTAGCAACCCTCAAATCTGTTGAGAAGGTGCTAATTCCTTTCCGCTGGCAGCGGAAGTAGATACTGGCAGAAGTACAAGTTTTTCTTCTTTCTCGAAATGCTCACAACTATTTCATCTAATGAAAGTGAGTTTAGAGCGTACGGACGATGGTTTTGGCATGTTGGCCAAAGCAGGCAATCATGAATTAAGATTAGATACCGCTGAAGAGTTTGGCGGCAAGGACGGCGGGTTCCGTCCCATGCAGCTGATGCTCATTTCCCTTGCGGGTTGCAGTGCCATCGATATCATTCATATTTTGAAGAAAGGACGCCATGAAATCCGCAGTTACAGCTCTGAAGTAGTGGCCTCGAGAAGAGAGGAAATGCCTCGGATTTTTGATAGCGTTGAATTGGTCATTACCGTAGATACGGATGCTTCGGATGCGGTTTTGGAACGTGCGGTGGAATTGACAAAAACGAAGTATTGCAGTGCTTTTGCCGTATTGGAAGCCAGCGTAAAAGTGGGTCTAAAACTTCAGAGAGCATGAAAGAATTAGGCTTCGAGACTAAAGCGGTCCGGTTACAATCGCAGCAAACCCACCAAAAGGAGCACAGTGTTCCCTTGTACCTCACTTCGTCATTTACTTTTGACGATGCAGCTGAAGGCGCTGCTATTTTTGCAGGGGAGGCAGAAGGGAACTTATACAGTCGTTTTAGCAATCCCAACACGGACGAATTTGCTGGCAAGATAGCAGCCCTCGAAGGGGTTGAATCTGCTGTAGCTACAGCTAGTGGGATGAATGCCATATTTACGACGTTCGCGGCACATTTAAAGGCTGGTGATCATGTCATTAGTGCGCAAGCCATCTTCGGGAATTCCACCTATATTTTGAACACGATATTGCCGCAATGGGGCATTGAATGCACTTTTGTGGATGCGCGCGATCCTGAGCAGTGGGAGAAGGCCGTTCGTCCGAACACCAAACTGCTGTATCTGGAGACGCCAACGAATCCGACGTTGGATTTGATCGATCTTGAGTTTGTTGGAAACATATGTAAGGCTAACGACATCATCTATGTGGTGGACAATTGTTTTGCAACGCCCTATTTGCAGCGCCCGGCGGAATTTGGTGCTGATATTGTCATTCACAGTGCTACTAAATGGATCGACGGCCAAGGTCGTGTGCTTGGCGGTGTAATCGCCGGCAAGAAGACGCTCGTGGATACCTGCTATGGTTTTATCCGAAGAACAGGTCCTTCCATGAGTCCATTCAATGCGTGGGTGCTGAGCAAGAGTTTGGAAACGTTAACGGTTCGTATGGACCGTCATTGTAGTAATGCCCTTGCCTTTGCCACATTTTTAGAAACTCACCCAGCCGTAGAGCGTGTCATTTACCCTGGGCTTCAGAGTCATCCGCAGTATGAATTGGCCCAAAAGCAAATGAGTGCAGGAGGAGGAATGGTTAGCTGCGTAATTAAAGGCGGTTTGGAAGAGGCACGAAACATTCTCAATGGCCTGAACATCTTTTCATTGACCGCCAACCTCGGTGATGCGCGCAGCATTGCTACGCATCCCGCATCGACTACCCATAGTAAAACGCCTAAAGACGTTCGAGAAGCGGTGGGTATTGAAGACGGTCTATTGCGATTTAGCCTTGGATTAGAAACCGTAGAAGATCTTATTGGTGATTTCAGCCAAGCCGCAAAATGATTGGTAAAACACTGCATATTGAACAGCTCACGCTCGAATCAGGGACAACATTGACAGAGGTACCCGTTCACTACCACCAGCGTGGTGTGTGCGATGGTTCAAAACCACTGGTGTGGACCTTCCATGCTTTGACAGCCAACAGTAATCCAGAAGAGTGGTGGTCTGGATTGTTCTCCGGTAATGGCATCTATGCGAATTGGGACGTCATCTGTGTGAATATGTTGGGCAGCCCCTACGGTAGCGGCAGTCCATTGACACACGGAGGAATGTCTTTCCCGCTTGTGACCATTCGTGATACTGTCAAGGTGCAACTAGCAGTAGCCGAAGCGCTGAACATCCACCACATAGACACGCTGCTAGGTGGTAGTTGCGGTGGATATCAAGCCCTGGAATTTGCCCATGCTTTTACAGGTACCATTGACCACATGGTACTTCTTGCTACGGGAGCTCGTGAGATGCCCTGGAACAAGGCCATCCATGAAGCGATGCGCTTGACCTTAAAGGCGGATCCATCCCTTAATAAGGGCGATGGTAGCAAAGGATTGCAAGCCGCACGGGCGATAGGGATGTTGAATTATAGAACAGCCGCGCAGTTTAATGATGCACAGCCGGACGATAGTGAAGCGTTAACAGATTTTAGGGCGCCTTCCTACATGAGGTATCATGGCCAAAAGTTGGTGGACCGTTTTGATGCGGCATGTTATTATAAACTGACCGAGCAACTAGATACGCACCATATCGGTAGAGGTAGGGGTGGGCTTCAAAGTGCGCTTGGACAAATTACAGTACCTACGCTGGTCATTGGCATTTCAAGTGATGTATTGATACCGGTGGCGGTGCAAGAGGAATTGGCCACGAATCTGCCGAATGCCACTCTAAAGGTCGTAGATAGTGCTTACGGCCACGATGGATTTTTAATAGAATACCCCCAAATAAATGCTGCCATTGCAGCTTTTTACCATGAGTAGAATAGTACAGCTGACTACCCAAATTTTTAGCGATGAAGCTGCCCAGCAGAAGGCAGTAGAGATGATAAAGAAGCGCGACCACAACGAGATGGCCGTGCTGTTCCCGGATACCCATGTGGAACCTCTGTTTGCTGCATTGAGCGAACTACCAGTTCCTATACAGGCACGCAGCTACGCCCCTGGTCAGGGGAAGCTCAAGGCCGTGGAATGGGCGCAAGAATTAGGCGCTAAGGTTGTAGAGCAGTGGACGCTCGTTGATGGGGTGTTTACTGCTGATCCAGAGAAAGTAGCGACGGCTGAGATTATTGCCCAATTGAATTACCGCGAGGCGCAAGAGTTGGCAAGTGCCGGTACGGGATTATTAGATCGTGAGGCGTTGGCTTTGGCGGAAGAATTGGGTGTAGAGATCCATATTCGCAGCATACACCGGGCTGCCTCAGGCGTAGGCACAGTAATCGATGCCGAAGGTGGGGACAAAGGAATGAAGGCCGTTTCTTCGGTCAGTGAAGTTTCCCTTATAAGCATAACCGGTATTGCATTCGAAGGGGTAGCCGGTATTGATGCAACAGCTTTTGGAGCGCTTTCCAACGAAGGCATTAGCGTGAAGCTAGTCAGTCAAGCTTCTAGTGAGCGTAGCCTCGGTCTTGTGGTTTCACAAAAGGATGCCCAGCGTGCCGTTACTGCACTTGAAAAGGCATTTGAAGGTGTTCGTGGGACCGCTATTAAGGCGACTGAAGGATTGACCATACTCAATATTGTCGGCAGACACAACTATGCGCTGGAGCGTGCCATTTATGAGTTAAGACGTAACAATGTTTGGATGCACCTCATTGCCAATAGTGTGGAAGGGCACCAAATTTCTTTGGTCATTCGCGGTGCCAACGAGAAGAAAGCATTAGAAGTCGTACACAGTGCTTTGTTGGGCCAGTACAAGCGCTTGAATGTTTTCTGCTTCGGTAAAGGACTGGTCGGCGGAACGTTTATTCGTCAGGTTTTAGAGAGCGCTGAGCATGTGAAGGAGAAGCGTCATTTAGACGTTCGTTTAATAGGCGTGGCCGATTCCACTAAATCCCTCTTCTCTCCCGAAGGACTGAGCGAAGGATGGAAGGATGAGCTGAAGCAAAGCAGAGCCTCCAATGATCCTGTAGCCATCGCCCAGCTGCTCAAAGATTCTGGATTGACTAACCTGGTGGTCGTCGACAATACGGCGGACGAGCATCTCACTTCGTTCTACCCTGAATTTGTCAAGGTAGGTTGTGATCTTGTGGCGAGTAATAAGAAGGGAAATGCCCGTGAACAGGCCTTTTACGACGACTTGCGTAAACTATTGGTGAGAAAGGGCAAAACGTTCAAATACGAAACCAACGTAGGCGCAGGGCTTCCGCTGGTCGATACCCTGTTGCAATTGCACCATAGCCACGATAGAATAACACGAATCAAAGGCGTCTTTAGCGGCTCTATGAGTTTCTTGTTCAACACCTTTAGTGCTAGCGATAGAAACTTTACGGATGTGTTGAACGAAGCACAGAGCAGCGGCTTTACAGAGCCTGATCCGCGCGAAGACCTTAATGGCATGGACGTGGCGCGTAAACTTTTAATTCTTGCTAGAACGGTAGAGGTTAAGGCAGAAATTAGCGAGGTAAGCATTCAAAACCTCATTCCTGAAGCCTTCCAAAACGAGCAGCCATACGAAGACTTCAAATCCTGTTTCCCCGCATTGGACGAGCATTATGCTGAAGTAAAGAGTGCGCTAAAGAAGGATGAGGTACTTCGGTATGTCGGAGATTTAGAGATCGACCCTAGCGGTAAAGCGTCGCTGAAAGTGGAGCTGGCTACGGTTGCTAAAAGTTCCCCTTTAGGCGGTATTCAAGGTTCCGACAGCTTGTTTGAAATCTACACGGAAGGCTATGGCGACCATCCTATGGTCATTCAAGGAGCTGGGGCAGGCGCAGAGGTCACTGCCCGAGGCGTCTTTAGTGATGTTTTAAGGTTAGGTTAAATTCAAGGATACCGCGACTTTGAGCACGCATTATTCCGGGTGGGGTTGCTACATTCGCAAAAATTAAGATCATGACTCTCGCAGATTTCCGCACCTTTTTAGACCACGTTGATTCCCTAGAATTCATTCAGGTAGACGGTACATCCGTAGCGCCTCATTTTCACATTACAGAGGTGGGCCAATTGGACCGATTTTTTGTTGATTGCGGCGGTACCGTAAGAAAGACCTCAAAGGTGAACTTTCAGATGTACATCGATATAGATTTTGACCATCGTCTATCTGTAGAAAAGCTTGCAGGTATTGTTAATGCATCTATTGATCAACTGGGCCTTAATCCAAATCTTGAGCTGCAAGTTGAATTTCAAGGAACGAGCATCGAAAACTATGGATTGGAATATGAGCAGGGAAAATTCATTTTCCAAGCGCTCCAAACTGACTGTTTAGCAAAGGATAAATGTGGCATCCCAGAAAAGCCCGTAAAAAAGAAAGTGGCCTTAGGACAAGGTGCGTGTGCTCCTGGTTCAGGTTGCTGCTAGGATTGACAGTTTTGACAGGTCCCTTTCGCGGTAATCTCTAGGCTGTCTATAGCCACACCAGGGAGGGAGAATCCAATCTCAGTGCTGAGGTGCAGGCACTCCACAGTACCGCAATCGTTGCATTTAAAGTGAATGTGATCGTGGGTGTGTGCATGTGTCGTACATCCACCACAAAGCGCGTAGTAGCTCTCTCCATTTTCCTCTAGGGCTTTATGGATCAGTCCTTTATTAATCAATGCGAGCAGTGTTCGGTACAAGGTAGTACGGTCAAATTCACCGAGTGCTGCTTGCAGCTCACCGTAGGGCTTGGCCTGATGACTGTCGCCCAACGCTTCCAGAATGGCCAAACGAATCTTGGTCACTCGGAGATCGTGGTTCTTTAATGTAGTGGCAGCATCCATAATTAGAAGTTTTGTACCCAGCTCAAGGTGAAATTTCGCCCTAAAGCATCTGCAAAATAGCGCTGTCTGTTCAAATAATCGCGGTAGGAGGTATTGAAGATGTTTTCAATGCCTATTCTAAACTTTGGTTTGAAATTAGCACCCTTGAGCGTAGCACCCAGGTGGAGGTCGAAAAGATGGTAGCGCTGTGGAGGTGCAATTAGGTCCAGACTAGGGTCCCAATTCCATTGTTGCGCGGTATATCTGTGCATCACAGATAGATTTACATTGCGCCAATTCTTCCATTGCGGAACCTCGTAGCCCAAATTGTTTTGGACGTTTAAAGGCGGCATAAAATTTAGCGGTAGGTCTTCAGAGGTATTCATCCCGTAGACGTACCCCCAAATCGATTCGAAATTCAAGTGCTCGCTAATCTCGTATTTGATCACGGCATCACCACCCAATAAGCGCGCGTCGCACTGCTCGTAGGTAAATACCGGGAAAGCACCACGTATGGTCAACCTGAAGGTTTGTTGGGGTTGCAAGTAAATATATCCGTCAAAGAAGTGGGTATAGGCCCTAACATCTACGTGAAGTTTTTCACTCACCTTACCTCTTAATTGTAGGGTGGATTTAAGTCCTGTTTCTTGGTCCAATTCCAGGTTCCCTTCTTCAATACCACTCACTCCTTGGTGCAGCCCAAAAGAATACATTTCATTAATCTCAGGCGGACGCTGGCGCAGTGAACTCTCGGCGAGCACTTGCCATTTGCTCCCTAAATTCCGGCTAATGCGACCCAAGAAGCTAAAGTTGTGGTAGTTGTCATCAAAGTATTCCACTACCTGTGGAACCCCGTTTGACCACCTTGCGATACTTCTAAACGTATAATCGTATCGACCGCCGAATTCCAAATCATACGTACCCATCGAATGATCTACAGCCACAAAGCCGCCGTTGGTGAATGCGGTGTAGTTGGGTAGAAGGGGAGTGATGCCTGTTTCTGGTAGGTTCCAGTTGTTCCTGCCTAAGAATTGGTAACCGGTTTCGAGCCAATCGTTCGACCAAAGTACCTCGTTTTGGACGCTGTACTTTAATAATGATAGGGCTGGAATATCACTTCTGCCGCTGCGGCGTACATCGTATTCCCGGCGCTGATCGCGTTGACCGGCAAGATGCCACTCTAAAGTTCCAGCTTCCATGTGCTTCTTGAAGCCAGATTTCAGTTGGTGGTGCAGCACCCATTGACGGGGTGCTTCTATCCCGTAGGAGAAGGCAGAATCTGTAAAAAACGGTACGTCACGAGAAATGGCACTTTCCAAATCCGTGAGGTTACCGATGTGGCTGCCTCGCATGATGCCATATTCCGCGCTGAAGTAATTGTATTTACCTTCCCATTCAAGGGTATTCTTCCACTGCTTGTGCAGTTCAGCGTTCGCATGTGCTTGACGCGTCCCTGTATTGTTCAAGAAATACTCTGGAGCATGACGGTCGCCGTACTGTTTCAAGGTGCCCCCGACACGCCATTGCAGTGCTTCTAGGCCCTTGTAGAATTGTCCGTTGACGGTACCGCCACGACCGTTGCTCTCAGTAGTGGAGCGGATTTTTCCATGAATGTGTGGATCAAAAGGAATAGGGCTCGATTCTAAAATCACAATCCCGCCCATATGTGTGCCCGGATACCGCATTGCAGCAGCACCACTAACTATGCTGACTTCTGTCGCGCTGTTGAGATCTATCTCTGGAGAGTGGTCCGCGCCCCATTGCTGCCCTGTATGCACAACACCATTATTAATAAGGGTCAATCGATTGCCTGATAACCCGTGCACCACAGGCAGTCCGATATCTGCCCCATTGCCAAGCATGCTCACGCCGGCCAAACCACTGACTGAGGCGGCAAGAGATTTCGCGATACTGTTATCTAGGGTAAGGATGCCAAGACTTTGCTCGTTAATGGCATGCTCGTGCTCGTCATGCACGTCCACCTCGTGGAGCATGTTCTCGTGATGCTCTAAGGTCAACGATAGGGTGGTATCTGCAGAGAGCTCAATCAACATTCGTTCTGAGGGGCAGCCAATGTGTTGCACTAGGGCGTGGTAGGTACCGGGGCAGAGGTTTCCAAAAGAGAATTTACCACGAGCATCCGTCCATTGTTCTACCCCCAGCTCAGTGATGTAGATGCTCACGTCCTCCATTGGACTTTGGTCGTGCGCATCTTTGACTGTCCCTTTTAAGGTCAAAAAACAAGTTTGAGCGGCCACTGAAAGCGACCAACCAAAGCTTAGGTACAATATGAAATGTAGTTTACTCAACCGTTACCTCAAATACTACTTCTATATCTGTTTCACCACCTGCATTAGTGATATCGCCACCACTTACACCTGTTCCAGTTTTATCTGGTTCGTGACGCAAAGTAATCGTGTAGCTTTCCATGCCAGCATCGCCGGTAGTCAAATCAAATGATAAACCAACTGGGTTACCGTCGTTGTCCTGATCTGCGTATGCGAACATAGAAGCACCTGTAGACGCAAAGAAGAACTGGTGATCTTCAGCTTCGTTAAAAATTTCAGCAGTCAATTCCTCTGCTGGGTCTTCACTTTCGTTAAACAAAGTAATTGAACCCGCGTAAGTAGTATTTGGAGCCAATTTGTCTAAAGTAATTATTGGAGCATTGCCTCCGTCACCGTCTAAATCCTGAAAGTTCAAAGTAACTGTTGAGCCGCCTGCTTCTAAATCAACATTTAAAGTAGTAATCAATTCTTCTTCATGAGAATCCGTTGGATCGTTTGGTTCACAAGAAAAGAGACTGACTGCGAGCAGTGCTACTGGAATTAATTTCAAGGTTTTCATGCGATAAGTATTTGAAACGAAATTACGTTAAAAACATCGTTTATGCAGCATCGTTGCAGAAACAAGTTAAAGTGAAATTCTTTTCGAGTTCTTTGGCGCAACTTTTGCTTTATAGTCGATGTAACCAATTAATACACAGTCATATGAAAAAATTATTTGCAGTATTTGCCCTTGCTATGCTTTCTTCTTGCGTAGTAATAAATCCAGGTAATGTTGGGGTCAAATCTACTTTAGGGAAATTGAAACCAAAGTCTTATCAACCTGGCTTAATGACTGTTAATCCATTTATAACAAGGGTTATAGAAGTGCCGACAAGAACAGTGAACCTTGAAGTTCGTTTGAATTTGCCATCAAAAGAGGGCTTGAACGTCCTTGCAGAAATATCTATTCTTTACCACATTCAGTCGAGCCAAGCCCCTAATGTTATCCAGACAGTAGGGGAGAATTACGAGGACGTTATGATTCTTTCAGTATTTAGATCTGCTGCTGCAGATGTCTGTTCGCGCTACATGGCTAAAGATATGCACAGTGGACAGCGCGCTGTGATAGAAAATGCAATTAAGACGCACATGGATAGTTTACTACTCGATCGTGGATTTGTCATTGAGAGTGTGCTGATGAAGTCTATTTCATTGCCTCCAGGGTTGTATGAGGCTATTGAGAGTAAGCTTGAGGCGGAGCAAATTGCTCAGCGCATGGAATTTGAGCTAGAGCAAGAACGCTTGGAAGCAAAGCGTAAAAAGATTGAGGCACAAGGGGTGAGCGACGCGCAACAGGTATTGGCCGAAGGCTTATCTGACGAGATTATCAAATGGAGATCATTAGAAGTACTGGAAAAGCTAAGTTCTTCACCGAATGCGAAGCTCATTATTACAGACGGTAATGCACCAGTGTTAATCAACGAGGACGGGAAGTAGAATTCCTAATACTAGAATTACAAGAAGCCGGGTCCAATTTTGGATCCGGTTTTTTTATGTCACAAACCTACCCGAATCACTTAGATAAGAATTGGTTTGAATCGGATGGTCAAGGGATTTTAAGGTGTAACTACTTTACTTTAAATAGATTAGATATCTTGGAGGTGCTCACTTTGGGCTTGTTTAGGACGACTTCCTCAAAATCTTGAATTGGCGTTTCGCTGATATCCTCATTAAATCCCAAACAATCTACCTTTATTTCTCGCATCTGAGCGTTTATTTGGAATTCTTCAATTATTTCAGTGACATCTGGATGCATTCGGTGGGTATTCGTCGCATCAAGAATAACTTGTGAATTATCTGGAATTGTATTTAAAGTATGCTGAATGCTAGCCTTGTTCAGAAAGCTAACACTTTCACTAAATTCAATTCGGATTGGCGCACCACTTGTATAGTTCTCGATATCGAACTTATACGGTAGTTTGAAATTGTCCCATAAAATGAAGAAGATTGCGACCGCTAAACCAAGAGCAATCCCAGATAGGAGATCGGTAAAAACTATACCGGTGACGGTTACCAGGAAAGGAATAAATTCACTTCGACCAAGTTTCCACATATCTCTATACATACTTGGTTTAGCTAATTTATATCCAATAACAAGGAGAATAGCCGCAAGTGCGCTGAGTGGAATCATATTCAACAGCTTGGGAATAGAAAAAGCGCTCAGTAGTAGCATTGAACCGTGTAAAAAAGCCGATGTTTTGGTGCGTCCGCCACTTTGGATGTTCGCTGACGATCGAACAATAACCTGCGTAATTGGTAGGCCTCCGATAAATCCGCTTACGACATTTCCTACTCCTTGAGCAAAGAGCTCTTTGTTCGTTGGTGTTACTCGTTTGAAGGGGTCTAGTTTATCTGTTGCTTCTACACATAAAAGAGTTTCTAAAGATGCTACGACTCCCATGGTAATCCCAATCGTATAAATGGCAGGATTCGTGAATGCAGATAGCTCAGGTAAAGAGAATTGACCTACAAAACCCATGAAGCCTTCTGTGACTGGAATGGCCACCATGTGATCGCCGGATAGTTGCCAACCTTCCATTTGATTGAAAGTCATAGCTAGTATTATACCTAGGATTACAGTAACCAATGGTCCTTGTATGATTTTGGTGAACGACAGCTTCTTCATCCATTTTTGCTCCCATACTATCAGAATGATTAACCCAAGAGCCGCAATAATAACTGCTGCAGGATTAATGCTATCTAACATCCACGAAAGTTCAGAAATGGTATTATGTCCATCTTGCTGTATGAATGCAAAATCACCTTCCGGATCTGCATCGTATCCGATAGCATGTGGTATCTGCTTTAAAAAGATTATTATACCTATACCGGACAACATCCCTTTGATAACCGACGACGGGAAGTAATACCCAATGACTCCTGCTTTGAGAATACTGAGTACAATTTGAAAAATTCCAGCCACAACCACCGCTGCTAGGAATACGGGAAAGCTCCCCAACTCTTCTATAGCGACTAATACTATCACTGCGAGTCCTGCAGCGGGACCACTTACGCCTAGCGGACTCCCACTCAGTGGCGCAACTATTAATCCGCCAACGATACCTGCAATCAGGCCTGAGAAAAGCGGAGCTCCAGATGCTAATGCAATTCCTAAACAAAGTGGCAATGCGACGAGAAATACGACGAGAGAGCTAGGAATATCGTATTTGAAATTTTTAAATGGACTTAGCTTCATGTTTATGTGTAAGAAGAGTATATACAGTATAATTAGGCAATATACTAATCTGTAAACCTAAAGCACAAGGAGTTCTCATGTAATGTTTAATGCGGGTTTACAATTTCGATTTTCTCACGAAGCGGAGATTTGGACCTAGCGAGCCCCGAACTCTATGCTTCAATATACTGATATTCAATTTCTTGAAGGCCTGGTGTCACACTTTGGCCATGGATTGTCTAAGACGCTGTTTCGCTACAGTGGCTGCGATTTTTTTCGCTTCGCTCAAAACATCCCTAGAGGGGGACCGTTCCAAAAACTACTGAAAACCAGTCCGCCTTCGGCGTTCTGTATTTTTTATATCCAAACCCTCAATTAAGCGAGCTTATTTCGGTTTTGGGCATAAAAAAACCAGCGTAAAACGCTGGTTTTTAGTTGTTTTTGGCGGAGAGAGAGGGATTCGAACCCCCGGTACCTCTCGGTACGCTGGTTTTCAAGACCAGTGCATTCGACCACTCTGCCATCTCTCCGATAGAGAGTTCGAGAACTCCCTGAGTGGGCGGCAAATTTAAACAGGAATTCGTGTTTTGCAAGGGCAATTTTGCAATTATCTTTGAGGATGATGAAATCTTTCTTTAAAGTCATATTTCTACTTGCACTAACTACTTCAATTAAAGCGCAGGAGTTGCGCTTTGGATTGCAGCCTATCCAATATGTGAGTGAGACTCAAGGTCCTTATGTAGACTTTTACAGTACGCTTGACGCGAGCACCATTGCCTTTGAAATGGATGCGGATTCGATTTGGCATGCACGTTTTAAGGTGGCCTTGTCCTTCGAGGGCAAAGTAGATGTAGTTCGCTTTGAATATACCAGTGAAGATTCGGCTTCAAGTGCACCATTAATGTTGCAAAAGAGCACGTTTACTTTTGATGACACTAAAGAGATAGAGAAGAGACCGTTGGAGATCTTCTTGTACGACGAGGTATCAAACAGCGACTGGAGTTTTAGCGATACTCTCGAATATGTTGCCAGTGATTATTGGTTGGCTCAGCCCGTCTTGCTCGATGATGTGGACGAGGTACCTGCGAATTATGTAAAGAGAGGGGTCTCAGTTGTTCCAATGGCTTCATTAGGATTGCCGGTATTCGAAAATGAATCGAACCTAAGCATGTATACGGAAGCCTATGTGGGTAATGGTAAGTACATCCTCCAGTACAAATTGACGGATGCTTACGGGAATATTATTCCTGGGACTTCGGGGTTTGCACGTTGTAAGCAGGAGAGTACTCCGGTCTACAATAAGATTGATTTTTCTTCCCAGAAAAGCGGTCAATATGAATATTCTATCGTGATGTTAGACAGCACTGGTCAAGCGGTTGCTGAGCGCAGCAGCCCATTTTACTGGTACAACGACAAGGCGGATGAAGCAGCTTGGAACGGCCCTGAAGTCAGTGTAACTCGAGCGGTATTTGAAAATGGCTGGGGCCAATGGTCTCAGGTCAATGAGTACTTACGTATGATTGCGCCCGTAGCAACTATGTCAGAGCGCCGCATTATGACCAACTTAAAAGATTCCGAGGATACAGCTAGAATTGCATCCTTTATCGTGAACTTTTGGACAGATAAAAATGCGATGGATCCGTTAGGAGAGTGGAAAGGCTATTTGGTAGTAGTGGATAAAGTAGACCAAGAGTTTGGAAGCAGAACTGTACCAGGCTACAGGTCTCAGATGGGCCGAGTGTTCCTCCAATATGGTGCGCCTTCGCTTGTGGAGGAACGTTCGTTTGACGGTCGTAACTATCCGTACCAAGTTTGGCAATACGATCAATTAAAGAGTTCAAGTACCCCAGTGCAACAGAATCAGGTATTCATCTTTGTGGATCAGGAGTTGATTGGCCGTCAATACATGCTTATTCATAGTTCTGCCTTGGGTGAGGTGAAGGATCACAAGTGGCAGTATCATTTGACCCGCCACACCAATGCAGGCCCTGATATTGATGCGACCTCTACCCAATACAGCAGGGATAACTTTGGAGAGCGAATTTCTAATTCCATCATTATTGGTAATCAAGGAACGTGGTTCGATAGATTTTAAGCTCGGATGAAAGAAAAGATTGCGGTTGCCATCCTGAATTGGAACGGAAAAGCCTTATTAGAAAAATACTTACCAGGCGTTATTGAAGATAGCAAGCCACATACGGTATATGTCATTGATAACGACAGCAGTGACGACAGTGTTGCCTATGTTGAAACGCATTTTCCAGAGGTTCAGATTATTCAGACCGGTGAGAATTTGGGGTATGCAGGCGGCTACAACGAAGGTTTGAAGCCCTTGAAGGAGAAGTACGCAGTGCTGTTAAATAGCGATGTAAGAACGACTCCTCGATGGTTGGAGCCTATCATGGGACATTTTGAGAAGTATCCTAATTGTGGGGCAGTACAACCGAAGATTCGTTGGGATCGTGAGCCCGAAAAGTTCGAATACGCTGGGGCTTCTGGAGGATTTATTGATGCTTTAGGCTATCCATTTTGCCGCGGACGGGTTCTTCATGAGCTTGAAGTTGATGGTGGTCAGTACGACGATGCCCGTCCTGTTTTCTGGGCGACGGGCGCTTGTTTAGCTGTGAATATGGAAGCTTATAAGCGTGCAGGTAAGCTAGATCCGATGCTGTTCGCTCATATGGAAGAGATCGATCTTTGCTGGCGTATGCAGCGAGCTGGTTATGAGATTTGGGTGGAACCTAAATCTGAAGTCTTTCACCTTGGCGGTGCAACATTGAATGCCGATTCTCCACGGAAAACCTATTTAAACTTCCGCAACAACCTAATCATTCTGGTGAAAAACCTTCCGCAGCTTCGTGCTATGGGGGTGGTGTTTGCACGACTTATTTTAGACGGCATAGCAGGGGTGAAGTTCGTCCTTGAAGGAAAACCAAAACATACCTTGGCCATACTAAGGGCGCACTTTGCCTTTTACGGAAGGTTCACTAAAATTCAACGCACACGAATGTCGTATAACGGGTTGCCCTTGTTGCCTTTTAAGAAGTTAAAGGGGACCTATGCTGGGAGCATGGTGTGGCAATTTTACATCAACAAAAACAAGACGTTTTCTAGTTTTAAATAGGCATGTGGCCGTACTTTGAGTCGCAGGATTGGTTGCAAGGATTGGACCAGCTCGCAAGTAACGATTATGTGGTTTTTGACCACTTTTTACCTGAAGAGCGTGCAGCAGAATTGTTGCGACTATTCAAGGAGTTCAATGCAGAAGGGGAACTTCAGGCAGCCAAGATTGGAAGTTTCGATGAAGAGAAACGCCGAGATTCCATTCGAACGGACTGGATTAGATGGCTGTATCGCACCCAAGATATGCGTCTCGAGTGGTTTTTTGAAGGCTTGGATGCGTTCCGAGCAGCGCTATCTAGGGATCTATTTATCACTCTGCAAGGATATGAGTTTCACTTTGCATTGTATCCTAAGGGAGCTTTTTACAGGGCACATTACGATCAATTCCAACATAGGGACAATAGAACCTTATCCTTTGTACTGTATTTGAATGAAGGATGGGTGAAAGGCGATGGTGGAGAGTTAAAGATTCATACACCGCATGAGTATTTGGTTGAGCCTGTTTTTAACCGATTAGTTTTATTCCGCTCAGATACCGTGTTACACGAAGTCTTACCGGCTCGAAAACCACGTAGAAGTTTGACTGGTTGGCTTTTAAAACAGCCTTCTGATGTCGGTATTCTAGGTATCTAAACAGGGGAGGCGTCTCATTTATGGGACATTTTTGGTCATCAAGGTCATGTTATCCACTTTTTGTTAGCGAATATCTCGGAATTCATGATTTCTTAGTGTCATGTGACCGACTACTTCCTTTAAATTGGTGGAATCAAAAGCAAAATTATGAAACGCTTAGTTCTTCTTGCTCTGTTGGTAGTTAGTTCAACCGTAGGAGCGCAAACACTCACTCAAACCATACGCGGTACAGTGGTCGATTCTGAAAGTAAATCGCCACTTCCAGATGCCATGCTTATCTGTGATAATGTCCAGGCATTCTCTGACGAGTACGGACAGTTCGAAATGGATGTAGAGATTGGCCGCAAGATTGTGGCCGTTCAACTCTTCGGCTATGAGCCTACTTCTGCTGTTGTAGAGTTAAACTCAGCTAAGCAAGCTGTGATTAGAATCGCTTTGACAGAGAGCACGGTAAAGCTTGACGAGGTAGATGTTGTTGCAACACCCCGCGGTGATGTAAAGAACGAGATGGCCGTAGTGAGTGCCCGTAAGTTCTCTGTAGAAGAAACAAACCTCTATGCGGGTTCTCGTGGGGAACCCGCTCGTATGGCAACCAACTTTGCCGGTGTTCAGGGTTCTGACGATACTCGAAATGACATTGTTGTTCGTGGTAACACACCTGCAGGTATCCTGTACCGTTTTGAAGGAATTAATATCCCTAACCCCAACCACTTTGCCATTCCTGGAACTGGTGGTGGTCCGGTGACTATTTTAAATAATAAATACATTCAGAGCGGTGATTTCTACACAGGCGCTTGGCCCGGCGAGTACGGAAATGCCATTGCCGGTGTTTTCGATCTAGAGATGCGCGACGGTAACAATGCAACACCTTTTGAAGGAAGCTTCCAGTTCGGTCTTTTGGGGGTAGAATTAATGGCTGAGGGACGTTTAGGCAAAGAGAAGCCAAATGCACCGTCTTACCTTGTATTAGGACGCTATTCGACGTTGGGTATGGCTTCAACCTTGGGCATTCCACTGGGTACTACAGCTATTCCAAACTATGCAGATGGGGCCTTTAGAGTGACGTTTCCGCAAAAAGACGGTTCGAAATTTAGCTTGTGGGGTATGGGCGGTACGTCCAACCTCGTTATTGATATTTCAGGAACAGATGGCGACCCGGTAACTGGTGATTTTGAAGGAATTGGAACTGTAGATCGTGACCAATTCTTCGATACACACATGGGCGTAGTGGGTGCAACACACTTAAAGCGCCTAGATAAAACAAGCTACATCAAAAGTGGTGCAGCGGTATCAAGATCTGCTATTCATGCCCTAAATACCAAGGTGTTCCGCGGTATAGATACTGTGGCGGCTGACGAGTTCTACTACCGCGTAGATTCTGCACCAAAAATCTTGAACTATTGGTACTACGAAACCAAGATTCATGGATACAGCCATTACACGAAGAAGATCGACGCACGTCAAAGCTTTAAGGCGGGTGTTAATTTCGATTATGTGATGGTGGATTATTTGGATTCGACGAGAATCGTCAATGGATTAACCGGTGAAATTTCACCTTGGGAATTTCCGTGGGGAACGGCTGACGGCGGTTTTTCTTCAGACGGTTACGCAGTCGTCCAACCGTTCGTGAGCTACAAGAACAGATTGACGGATAAGCTCACGATGACAGCAGGTTTAACTGCGCTATACTCGAACATTAACGACAACACATTAAGTCCAATTGAGCCGCGTCTAGGTTTCAATTATGATGTAGACAAGCACAATAAATTCTTTACGGGTGCTGGTTACCACAGTCAAATGCAGAGTTCTTACCTCTACTACTACAGAGGTTCTCAAGCGACACCTCAAGCCATTGCCGATGGGGTATATGGAACTGAATACAACAAAGGGATGGGACTTACGAAGAGTGCGCACCTTGTTGCCGGTTGGGAGCACAACTTTGATTACCCAGTACGTATTAAACTAGAAACCTACTACCAGTACTTGTGGGATGTACCGGTTGAGATGGTGCCTTCTTACTTCTCGTTAGTAAATGGTGGTACTGGGTTTGGCCGTCTTTGGGCAGAGCCGCTTGAAAACGAAGGTGTGGGTCGCAACTACGGTTTAGAATTTACTGCCGAGCACTACTACCGCAACGGCTTCTATAGCCTATTTACAGGATCGGTATTCGATGCGAAGTACAAAGGTTCTAAAAACATCGCCGCTGCCGGTACAGGGTCTTCGGATGATATTTGGGTGAATACGACATTCAACGGCCGTTATGCATTCAACTTTATCATGGCAAAGAATTACCAGGTGGGTAAATACGGCGTCTTTAACCTAGGAACAAAAGTGAGTTCTATCGGTGGACGTTGGTTCGGTGATATTGACCAGGATGCTTCAGCGCAAGCGTCAGAGATTGAGTTTATAGACGATTTTACGTTCAATTCGAACCAGTACCGTCCGTATTTCCGTTTAGACTTCAAAGTGGGTTACAAGTGGAATTTCATGAACCTCGCTCACGAGTTTGCTTTGGATATTTCGAACATTACCAACAACAAGAACATTTTGACATTGACTTACCTACCTGAGACTGGCGAGGTAGCGGAAAATTACCAGTTAGGATTGTTCCCAGTATTCTACTACAAGATTGATTTCTAATTTAGGGAGAGAAAACAAAGAAAAAGCCCGGCGCTGTGCTCCGGGCTTTTTTTATCTATTTGCGGTAAAATCTATGAATCACACCGTCGATCTCAATAGAGTAGAAGCCGTAATGTGAAGCATATGTGGCTTCAGGATTTTCGGGCAGCTCGATGTCTTCATTGCTGTATGTGCCTTCAAATTCTACAACACCTGTTTTATCGTATTTGATGCCTTCAAAGCTGTGCGGGCCTAACTTATTCAGACAATACCATGCACCTTCGCCCAGTCCGCCCAGCCAATGAGCCGAATCAGGGAGAGATGAAGGACGCGTAGGCTCCTCTATTTCACCATGAATAGAATCATCTGGTAAAGTGCTAGTATACTTGCTCAATGAGCTTTCCAATAAACCTGCTCCTAAGTCAGCGATGCTGTGCCTGCGAGATTTATCCATGAATTGAAGGGTTCCCCCTTCAAAACTGTAAATGCCATCCTCTGTACTGGCAGCCACGACATTATAGAGGGGTGTTGGTCGATAGGTTAAGGGATATTTTAGTTTGCTACCAATGGTTCCATCCTCATTCGCAGCCTTCATTGTTTCGGTTACAAATCTTGCACAATTTGAAGCACTTTTGTCCAATCCATTGTAGGGAAAATAACCACGCATCACCATTTCATCCGCATATGCCTTGGCTTTTGCAAAGTTGATGGTTTTACTAACTGAAAAAATGAGTGGTCCAGTTCCATGCGTATATTTTGATTTACTGTCCAATTCATGCGCAATCTCCTCGACATTTGTTAGATTTCGGTCGTCATCAAAAGTCGCTTTGACTTCAAGTGACAGTTGAGGTTCTGAATATTTACAACGCGCTCTCCCATAACCACGTGGTGTTATGTACCGTCCAAAATCGTAATAGAGGACTTCTAATGTCTGAGGATTAATGAGGCAAATAGCTGCATGTCCGACCCGCATATTGAGGTTTTTAACCAAACCTGTTCTTCGCAAAAAAATAGCTAGACTTTCGTCTGCGCGCGCCGTGCATTCCGGCCAAGCGATAACAATTGCCGTATCTAAAAAGGACATATTCTAATGAATAATAGCTTACCAAAAATACACATATTGAGCATTGAAAGAGTTAAGTTAAGAGATCAATTTAAGTATCTCTTCATAGTTTTTTACACAATATGTTGCTCCACAGGCACTTAAGTCTTCCTCGGATTTACTGGTAAGAATGCCAAAAGCAGTGCCGCCGGCGTTTACTGCAGCGGCGATACCACTTGAAGTATCCTCAAATACCCAAAGCTCTTCTACTTTCAAGGGAATTGAGTTTAGACTACTTAAACACTTGAGAAAGATTGCTGGATCGGGTTTCCCTTTTTCGACATCCTCTGCCGTACATATGGCCTTAAAGAAGTCTCGTATTCCTAAATGATCAAGTGTGAAGTCTGCATTTTCTCTATTTCCCATGGTTCCAACTGCCATAGGAATTTTTCTTTCTTTGAAAAATTCCAAGAGTGGTATTAATCCTTCAACAGGTTTAATGTGAGGGCTATAGATTTTTCGGTATAGGGCCTCTTTTTCATTACCAATCCGCGTACTTTCTTCGAAAGTGATGTCCTTACCAAAGAAATTTTGGCAAACTTCAAAATTGGTCCCGTGTAGATCCTTAATGATTTCGTCAAGGGAACGAGGCGCACCGTACTTTTCACAAATTATCTGCCATGCCTTAAGATGGTAAGGATAGTTGTTAATCAATGTGCCATCCATGTCGAATAAAGCGACTTTCGGGTGTTTTAAGGACATTATCGAACAATTAGTATGGTGAATTCATCAATGTGTAATTGATTCGATGGCAACTGGGTAAATGTCCGCATAGAATACGCACCTTGATGAATCTCTTGTCCTAAAGCTACTGGATCCCAACACTCCGTTGAAGGCCCACGGAACAGTTCATTGCCCCAGCGGTCATAAACCGCGTATTCAGTTCTTGTTGGAAGTGAGCTGCTCAAGCAGTAAGCGTCATTCACACCGTCACCGTTAGGCGAGAACGCTGTAGGAACGTACATCAGTAAGTTGTCTAGACAATCTACTTCAAGCACCCGGTGAATGGTATCTAGATTACCACAACTGTCGATGGCTACCAGTGTTAACTCGTGCGTTCCAGCGAAAGGAAACAGTGTATCTAAGACAGGATCAGTGTAGGTCTGTTCTCCTAGGGATAAAGAGATAAATTGAGCGTAACCAGTGGCTGTAAGGGTATAATTAGGGCAACCAAATCCTTCATCGATATAAGGCTCGGCAATCACTCTAAATTGGAAGGTGTCTTCATGTTCACAACCGTTATTATCCGTACTCACGTAAGGGTAGATTGCGGTGGAATCGAACTGGAGTTTTGTTGTAAACGTGTCCAACGTGATCCAATACATGGAGGCGAGGTTGGGGTCATTAAAATCGATGGTAAGTGAATCACAATAAGCGGTATCACTAGTTAATGGCGTAAACAGTGAACCATTCACCAAATAAATACTATCGTGGAACTGACAATCACCTAAATCTACAGTTACCCAAGCCCACCCAGGATCATAAGCGGTAGTACTTGAAGTAGTATCTCCTGTAGACCAAAGGTAGGAGAGGTCAGGACTAGCGCCTTCTACCTCCAGGACAATGGGTTGACCGGCACAAACACTCGCTGAATCGGCTTGAATGGGCTCATAGGTAGTCCCGTAGTAGTTAAAGTCAAAATAGATTGAATCTTTATACCCTCGTCCATCTTCTACAACTACTTTGATCTCCACGGGGCCGTTGTAAACCGGATCAATGAGTGCATGTATTACAGTGTCGGCAGCATTTGAATCGACTAAAATGCCCAAACCTTGAAGTAGCGCTGTGCTCACCACGTTGATGCTATCGACACAGCTTTGGTAGCGGAAGTAAAGTGGTATAGGGGATCCGCAAATAGCGCCTAATTGTATGTCTTGAACTGGCAGGGCAGAAAATGGATCGAGGAGCTTAAAATCGTCGTCAAAGCCACTAATATATCCGTAAAGTCCGGTGCTAGCATCACCTGCTAATAAACCAATATGAAATGGAGTGATACAGTCTAACGTGAAGCTATTGGTTAAGATATTAGAGCCAATATAAACCCCCGTCCAGTTAGGATCGTAAGTACTTTGCTGAAAAGTAATACCCGTGTAGGATTGTATGGAGGATCCATTGTAATTCAGATTTGGGATAGCACTTGTGGGTATGGTAATAAGTGCTGAAGTTGAAAGCCCTGAGGCTCGATTATATACAATTCGTGTTGATCCTGTACAATCTACATGCGGCAATTGAGCCATGCCTTGTTCGGGGTTGTTGTTGTTCGCTCCTGTTGTAACCTGATAGACGTATATAGGATGATTTGATTCAACAATAAACGGTTTACCTGGAGTGGATGCATTCCCAGCCATCGAATAAGTGCCAACATCTCCTTGAGCTCCGTTGGTCATAATGTTAATTCCGTCGACAGTAATTGTGGTAGAATCCTGCGTGGCAATGTACATGAAGTAATCTTGAGGTGTGTTGCCTCGACCCCGCAGTACAACGTGCTTTACACCTAGATGCTCAACAGGTGTTACTTGGTCAATTCCTGCATCTGCATTGTTTGCATTTATCGCGTTTAGATGGTTTCCTCCAGCCGTTACTGCGATAGGCTTGGTTGAAGTTACTCTTGTTCCGAGTAATTGATCATTATCAAGCATACTACTCACCCAACTTTGCCCTGCGTTCAATGTAAAAATGACACTGTCACGACCATTATCAAATAGATTACCGCTACGTGCCTTTATTCGTACATCGGTGCTGTCTTCAAGTGCAACGATACTTACGTAATGCAACCCGTAGTAATTTGAATAAGTGCCCGTTACGGTTGATAGTATTAGCGTTTGAGATGCTAGATAAAATTCATCACCGATACCATTAGTTCCTTTACCTGTAATGATCTCTTGATTGTTTTGATGACGAACCCTTTGGGTTACAGTGACCGGCTGGCTGGCTTCCACAAACAAAGCATCTTTGTAGCGTTTCTGGTTGGTCCAAGTCAAATTTCTAGCCCCGTAGGTGCTTTGCATAGCATTGTTGATGCCGCTAAAGGTTACCGTTGTCAGGTTTCCTTGGGTGACAGTAAGTGTGTTGGAATAACTGGTATCACTATTGTAGATCCATACTGTCGAGGACGGCGCACTGGTGCTGATCTGTAAGTCGATGATATGCTGGCCTCCTTGCCATTCTAAAAGCGGAGGAAAGGCAAAGTAAGTATCACTCTGAGCGAAGCCGAAAGGGCCGCAAAGCATAGCGAATCCTAAAAGTAGGTGCTTGTATTTTCGTGATGCTTTCATCAATGAATGACGTGTATTGCACCTGCCTTCGTATACGGACCACATATTGTTTCCGTTTTGATGGTGTAATAGTACACCCCCGGAGCTACATCGGTATTGTTCAATCGACCGTCCCACGCTTGACTCATTGAGCTGGCTTCATATACCTTAGTTCCCCATCTGCTGTAAATGGTTAAATCAAACAGGTCTAAATAGTCGTCGCTGCGGATTGTGAGTCTATCGTTGATCTGGTCGTTGTTGGGTGTGATGAAGTTTGGTACTGTGATAGGGTCATAGTCCTTGCCTAAGTGTTCAAACCTAAACTCAATACTTTCTTCACCTCCTGAGCCGTCTCGTACCGTAACAGCAACGACTACATCGCCACTGAACCCTTCCTCGGGAATTACTCTAAGTACGGTGTCTTGCTGATTTTCGTCCAACAATACCCCTTGACCTTGGAGCAGCGCGGCTGAGATTACTGTAATACTGTCCGAGCAAGAATTGAACCCGAAAATCAGCGGTATCGTATCTGCACACTGCTTGGGAAGCTCTATGATATCCGTCGAAGAAGGATTTGTAGGGTCATAAAGTTCAAATTTATCATCAAAACCACTGATATAACCATATAATCCGGTTGAGGTGCCTTGCCCCGCAATAATCCCGACATGGAATGGGGTAGGACACTCCAAAGTAAAGTTGTTATTCAATGTATTGGAATTGATAAATACGCCCGACCAACTGGCATCATAAGTGCTTTGCTGGACTGTAATACTTGGGTTTGAGCTTACAGATAGTCCATTGTATTCTAAAGAGGCAACGGCATCAGTTGGTATGGTAACCATGGCAGCAGTGGCGAGTCCAGGTGCTCTATTGTAACGGATAAATGTAGATCCCGTGCAGTTCACTTGAGGAATTTGTGCCATTCCCATTTCAGGCTCGTTACCTACAGTTCCTGTGGTGGCCTGGAATACGTAGATAGGATGATTGCTTTCAACCACATACGGTCGCCCCGGTTGCGTTGCCAAACCTACCATGCTGTGGGTTATTGTTTCACCAGCATTCGCATTGGTCAAAATAGGAGTTCCATCAACACTTATGTCGGTGCCATCTTCTGTGGCGATACACATGATATAATCGTTTGGATGGTAGGCTAATCCCCTCAGCACTACATGTTTATTGCCGAGAAGTTCTACAGGAGTAACTTGATCTAATCCCGCATCCCCATGGTTGGCCGAAGCATTCTTTAAGTGATTGCCGCCAGCTGTTACTGCGATAGGTTTGGACGCTGTAATTCGTGTACCGAGCAGTTGCTGGTCGTCTTCCATCGTACTTACCCAACTTTGTCCCTGGTTCAAGGTTAACACAACGCTATCAGCGCCTGTTGTGAAAACATTGCCGTCTGCTGCTTTGAATTTAATTTCTGTGTTGTCCTCCATGGCCACGACACTGATGTAATGCATACCATGGTACCCGAAGAATGTACCGCTAACGGTTGTCGAAATGAAAGTTTGGCTAGCCACATAAAATTCTTTTCCTAGCGCATTCCGCCCTTTCGCGGTAATTATTTCTTGGTTGAAAGGTTCCACTATTTGTTCGGTCACTGTAATCGGTGCAGTGGATTCAATGAACAAAGCATCTTTGTACCTTTTTGAGTTGGGCCAATTCAATTCTCTTGCCCCATAAGTGCTTAAAAGTCCTGCTATTGGCGTATTGAAACTTAATGTCGCTACGTTCCCAGAAGTCACAGTAAGGTTTTCGGATAGCGACATATCGCTATTATACACCCATACCTGAGCGCTAGGTTCGGTGGTGGAGAAATTCAAATTTATATCGTGATCGCCACCTTCCCATTCGAGAAGCGGAGGGAGAACGAAGAACGTATCACTCTGACCCTGAGCAAGCAAAGCATGAAGTAAGAACGTAAAAATGGCGGCAATTCTCATTGTCTAAATATAGTGTAACAAGTACACTTTAATTCAGATTCACGATGGTTTGTCTAGTAATTGTCCGATGCCTATTTTCGCAGTTACTAGAGAGGTGCCTGAGTGGTTGAAAGGGCCCGCCTGGAAAGCTGGTATAGGTGCAAGCCTATCGAGGGTTCGAATCCCTTCCTCTCTGCCCAAATTAGCCCCGATCCCTAATGTGGTCGGGGCTTATTTATGTCTGCCTATTGGACCCTATAGATCTAAAGCTAATCCTAGAGTCCACATTCTAGGGGTAAAGGTGCGGTATCCTGCCGGCCTTGCTGCGACTAAGTGCCTCGTATTTGTGATGTTCTGAATTCCTGCTTGAACGGTCAGTACGGAATTTATCGTGTAGTTCAGAGTATAATTTGCAACGAGGGCAGCAGGTAAATCGTATTCGTTTAGTTCAGAAGCCGATTTACGCGCGCTCAATGCTTGTGCTTGTAAACCTGTACTCCACTTGCCACTTTCGTAAATCAATTGAGCATGCGCCTGAAGGGCAGGAAGGTACGGAAGTACATCGCCAGCTTTAACATTGCCCCAACCGTCGAATTCGCTGCTAAAACTTTCAGTGAATACTGCCCTCGTATAGGTGGCAGCAGTTTGGAAATTCGATTTTCCGAGAGCTCCTGCCCATTGTGCTTCTATACCGCTTATTTGTGCACCACCACCATTAAACACTTCTCCAGTCCCGGAGCCACCTGAGGATGCTGCATCTGATCCGAGCAATCTCGCATATTCGCTATGAAATAAAGTCAAGGCAATAGGCTGCTTTCTATTTTGGATACCAAATTCTGTATTGAGGCTTAGTTCTGGAAGTACGCCGTCTTTACTTCCTGCGGGAGTCATGCCCTGATGAATTCCAGAGAACAGGCTCCAATTACCTAGTTCTTTACTAATACTCATTCCCGGAAGAAGCGTCCGAGTGCTGTTCGAACGTTTGCTCAAGTCGAATCCATCACGTTCTGGATCAGAGCTGCCCCAATTCGTTCGAAAGCTTTCAATATGTTCTCCACGAAGGCCTAATTGCAAGCTCCATGATTTCCAAGAAGCAGTCGTTCTTGCGTAGGCGCTGGCGGCTCTTGCTGCATCTATTCTATTTCCGGCAGCTCCCGCTTCACCGGCTTGAAGGAATGTTGGAGCCTCATCTGTAAGGGAATAGGTATCTCTGTGTTGAAATCTATCGGCGTGGTCGTAATGGAATCTTGCTCCAGCTTCGTGTTTGAAGATTACATCTCCGGCGTGCTGGCTGAATTGCCCTCTGAACTGTAATCCTTGGCTCAGGTAATAGCGGTTATTCGCTTTAAGTATTGCTGTGTAAGTATTTGTATGTGTGCCCCTTAATGCTGCATAAAAACCGGGAAAAACTTCTGGACAGGACAGGATAGAAGCCAAACTTAAGTTGGTGTTTCCGTCGGATATTTTATCAAGTTTATACCAATTTCTATGTACGAATTGACGGTACAGGTCTGCTCGAAACCAGCTATTCTTAATGTTGATTGTATATCCAATCCGAGCCATCGAACGCTCCATGGCCATGTTATCCAAAGCACTAGCAATGTAGCGTCCATTCGGATTGGTTAAAGCATCTTCAAGGCTTTGGCCTAAATAGGTTTGATTTGAACGCTCAGTCGTTCCCGCAAAGAATACCTCTAGATGATGCATGTCCTTATCGTCTAGGTGCTGTATCCATTTGAAGTAACCGTCGTTGAGTCCGAATCCGCCATACTTTTGACCGTCAATGTTGTTGAACCCTTGGGCACCGTTTCTGCCTAACCCATAGAAGAATTGGCTTCTATCGTCTAAAGTAACTTGGCCACGTGTGTTCGCCATGAGTCGTCCAAAGGCACCAGCAGTCGTTCGAATCTGATGGTAATCCTTTTCTTGCGGTGTAGACGTGACAAAATTGATAGCGCCCCCAGTACTTTGAGGACCCGTAATTAATGCAGCGCCACCCTTGAGAATCTCAACCTGTTCATACTTCCAAAGTACGGGTGAATAGTACGCTGCAGGGGCAGCGTAGGCAGCTGGCGCAGTGAGAATACCGTCTTCCATCAAAGTGATTCGAGAGGAGCGCTCTACACCCGTTCCGCGGATACCAATGTTTAATCTTAGGCCCCAGCCGTCTTCCTGTTGTGTGTAAACTCCAGGTTGCGATTGTAGTAAAGTATTCCCGTCTACGACATTGAATCGAGCCAATTCGATCATAGGCAAGACCAATTCTGAAGAGGAACGGTGGTTGGTTTTCGAATGCGTTGAAGTGATGGTGATGCTCTCTAACTCTACCGGAGCAGGTAGGGTAGTGTCAATAGGTTCCGCCGTAGAGAAACTGATTGCAAATAGGAGTGGGGTAATCATCTGAATTATTTAGACTGATTATAAATAATAGCACAAACGTACTATCTAGAATCGTTCTAAACAATACCTTAGGGAAGGATTTTAGCAAAGATTTTAAAACTTCAAATGGCGTATAGTATTGCCGTTATTGATGAGTTGTTCAAGGCTCTTAATACCAAGCTGTACATGGCTTACGTCGAACTTTCTCGAATTTACTTTATCCTTTTCCATGGTTTTTACGCCTTCAGGAACCATCGGTGAGTCCGTTACTAGCAAAAGTGCACCGGTCGGAATGTGATTGTGAAAGCCTACCGTAAATAGGGTAGCGGTTTCCATATCAATAGCGTAGGCACGAATAGCCAATAGGTATTCCTTGAACTCGTCGTCAAACTCCCAAACTCTTCGGTTTGTAGTGTATACAGTACCCGTCCAATAGTTGATGTTATTATCTCTAATAGTAGTCGATACCGCCTTTTGCAAAGCAAATGATGGCATAGCCGGTACTTCGGGTGGGAAATAATCGTCGGATGTACCCTCGCCGCGTATAGCGCCAATAGGTAAAATGAAATCACCGATGGAATTTCGTTTTTTTAGTCCGCCGCACTTTCCTAAAAACAGCACTGCTTTTGGTTCTATGGCCGACAGTAGGTCCATAATAGTTGCAGCATTGGGAGAACCCATTCCAAAGTTGATCATCGTAATGCCGTTGTGCGTGGCACTGCTCATACTTTTGTCTTGACCTTGAACTTCTACTCCTGTAAGCTGAGCAAAAAGGTCTACATAGTGCTGAAAATTGGTCAAGAGTACGTAATTCCCAAAATCTTCTAAGGCTACTCCGGTATACCTTACGAGCCAGTTATCGACGATTTCTTTTTTCGTTTTCATAGGTTCTTGGGTAAAGTAAAACTGAAGGGCAGCAAATCCTGCACTCCGAAGAATTCAAGAGCATCTGCAGTTCTGTTCATAAGGAACAATTGGTAGGGCACTTCTTGCCTTAACTCAGTTTCATGGAGCACTTGCCTGCACGATCCGCAGGGCGCAGCCGGGAACCGCTCTTGCTCACTAGTCATGATATAGATAGCTTTAATACGCTCCTTAGGGAAAGCTGCCTTAGCTGCGAGGACTGCGACCCGTTCTCCACACAGTCCATCCGGAAATGCTGCATTTTCTTGATTGGTACCAACCACAGTGTGCCCATTATCTAAGAGGACGACACTTGAAACGGGGTAATTTGAATAGGGGGCATAGGCCGATTCTAAGAGTTCTTCGAGTTTCTCCTCAATAGCTTTTGGAACAATCGCTTTCATCCTCCAATCTTCATGAAGCGTGTAGCGAATGGTTTTCTCTTGTTGCATGCGTTAGGTCTTATTGCCATTAAGATACTTCTTTTAGACCAAAAAAAGGCGCCCCAGCCGGGGCGCCTTCCATATAAAACTCAAAAGCGTGTTTACTCAAAGCTGTATGTGCTGCCGTAGCGCAACATCTGTCCAAGGAAGTCCATAGGGTAGGTGACTTTCACATCAATGATGCTATCACCTTCCATAACAGGCTCCATTTCAGGAT
>Ga0181564_10000093_pt1 | contig 63027 bp, 60 predicted proteins | sample 011ome_24_FD_134512 | JGI IMG/M metagenome (GOLD analysis project Ga0181564, IMG submission 134512) | Coastal salt marsh microbial communities from the Groves Creek Marsh, Skidaway Island, Georgia - 011513CT metaG (megahit assembly) | ecosystem: Environmental > Aquatic > Marine > Intertidal... | reverse complement strand
GCAGAAATCAAAGTAAGTTCAGAAAGCTATGACGAAGCCAAAACACTCTTTGCCGAGGCCCAGAAAATAAAGCCAAAGGAGAAAGATCCCACAAAAAGAATAAAAGAAATTGATAAGTTATTGGAGGATATAGCTAAAAATAAAGCTGAATACGACCAAACGATTATAACCGCAAACGGTTTGTTGATGGCAAAAGAATATGAAAAGGCAAAATCCTCTTATGAAAAAGCCTCTTCCCTCCTACCTTCCGAGCAATTACCGAAAGAAAAAATATCTGAAATAAATAACATTCTTGAACAAATAAAAAAAGACAACGAAGCGTATGATAAGCTAATTTCTCAAGCAGATGAACTCTACGGGAAAGAAAAGTTTGAAGAAGCTATTTCTGACTATAACAAAGCTCTTGCTATCAAGCCCTCTGAAACTAAACCTAAGAGTCAGATTGAAAAAGCAAACCAAAAAATCGCTGAGCGAAAAAAAATAAATGAAGAGTATGCTGCCGCTATGACAGAGGCAGATGAATTATTCTCACAAGCTAAATTTAAGGAAAGTATCCTCAAATACGAAGCTGCCCTTGTGCTAAAGAAAGAGGAAAAACTTCCGCAAACGCAAATAGATAAAGCTAGGAAAGAAATAGCAAGGCTCGAGCAACTGGAAAATGATTACCAAGCTCGAATTGAAAAGGGAGAAACTCTCTTAACAGGTCTGAAATACCCAGAAGCCATAAAAGAGTTTGAAGAAGCAGTACGACTTAAACCTGAAGCACAACTACCAAAAGACAAAATCCTATTTGCGCAAAAGGAAATTGCCCGATTAAAAGAAATTGAGAATCGTTACACTCAACAAATAAAAGAAGGAACAGAAGCTTTCGGAAAGAAAGAATACACCACTGCGCTCAGTAAATTTAGAGAGGCGCAAAAAACAAAACCAGATGAAAAAAAGCCACAAGAGTTAATTTCACAAGTAGAACAAGCTATTGCAGACGCAAAAAAACTAGAAGAGGAATACAACAACTCTATGAAAAAGGGAGAAGAATTACTAACAAGCAAAGACTTTGAGGTAGCCATTGAGAGCTTTGAAAAGGCTTTGACATTAAAACCAAGTGAACCCCTTCCAAAACAAAAAATAGAAGAAGCTAAGAAAGCACTCGCCACTTTAAAACAACTTGAAGAAGATTATGCTTCGGCTATGGCAAAAGGAAATTCTCTTCTTGCAGAGAGTAAATTTGAAGAATCGATTACCTCTTTTTCAGAAGCCAAAAATTTGAAACCAACTTCCGCTGAACCGCAAGTAGGTATTGAAAAAGCGAATGAGGGGATCCGCTTAAGAGAAGAATTAGCGGCCAAGAAAAAAGCCGAGGAAGAGGCAGCCAATAAGGCCAAATTAGCGAAAGAAAAAGCTGAAAAAGAAGCCGCTGAAAAAGCTGCGAAGGAAGCCGAAGAAGCAAAGCGACTTGCTGCAGAAAAGGCTGCCAAAGAAGCGGAAGCAAAAGCAAAAGCTGAAGCAGAAAGACTAGCTCAGTTGGCAAAAGAAAAAGAGGCAGAAAGGATTGCCAAAGAAAAAGCAGAGGCAGAAGCACGGAGAAAAAAAGAGCTAGAAGAAGAAGCGGCAAGAAAACTAGAGGAAGAAAAACAAAGGCTGGCTCAATTAGCAAAAGAAAAAGAAGAGGCTGCCAAAGCTGCTTTAGAGGCAGAAAAAGCAAAACAAGCGGCCTTGGAAGCTGAGAAACAAGCCAAACTAAGAGATGCTCAAGAACGAGCAGAAAGAGAGGCTAAAGAAAGAAAAGCAAGAGAAGCAGAAGCCGCAGCCAAAGCTGCTGCTGAAAAAGCTCAACAAGAAGAGGAAGAGCGCAAAAGACTGGCTGAAGAAAAAGCGAAGCAGGAGCAAGAAAAAGCAAGGCTAGCGAAAGAACAAGCTGAAAAAGAAGCAGCAGAAAAAGCCAGATTAGAAGCAGAAAAAGCTGCGAGAGAGGCCGAAAAAGCCAAACAAGCGGAAGAACTGGCAAGAAAAGCAGAAGAGGCAAAAGCTCAACTTGCTGCTGAGCAAGAAAAGCGAAAACAAGAGGAATTAGCAAGACAAAAAGCAGAGGAAGCCAAAAGAAAAGCACTAGAAGCAGAAAGACAAGTAAAAGAACAAGAATTACTTGCCGCTGAAAGGGCAAAAAAGGAAGCTGCAGAGGCAGAAAAAAGAGAAGCAGAGAAAAAAAGAGAAGCTGAAAAACAGCAACAATATAATGCCCTTATTAAAAAGGCAGACGACCAATTTGAAAACAAAGATTACAAAGGAGCAAAGAACACGTATAATTCTGCCTTGTCTTTACGACCAAACGAAACCTATCCTAAAGGACGAATTGAGGCGATAAACGAAATCCTCGCTAACATGAGTGAGGATGAAAGGAATGCCATTACCTCAACGGATGATTATTTTAATATAGATGCTGAACTCTACGGAACCGAGGTGGATATGACTGGCAAAGATGGCAGCTTTTTACTTACTAAAATTGAAGACAATTCAGATCTGAGGGAATACATGGACTTAGTAGAGTATATTGATTCTATGAATGTGGTATACAAAAAACAAGGCAACAAAGATAAAGCTATGGCTCAACTGACGTATGGTGAATTTGAATCTTTGAAAGACAAAATAAGCAATGAACTTGGAGTAAATGATTATGCCCGAAACGGAAACATAACCTCGGTGAAACTCTTCTTGGATGCCTACGCCTCTCAACAAAAAGAAACTATTACTGACGACCAACAAGATATACTGAATACATCGAACGAATTTGAAAAACTAAAAGAGGCTATTGACAGAGAGCAGACCAAACTCAGAAAAAGAAATGAAACAACTATCTCTGACTATAACAAATACCAAGATTCAGAATCTGAATTAGCAAAAATACAAGGAGTTCAAAATACCCAAGAAACCTATGAAACTTATGTTCTTACGGAGGAATTAAAAACTAAAATTGGGGATGAATATGAACTTAATGGCGAAAAATATCGTCAAAGAGAAGCCTCTCTCGCTATTCTAAAAGAACAAATACTCACTCGAAGGGAACAACTTTCGGAAAAAGAAAAGATGAGCCTAAAAGCAGAAATTGACTATTTAGAAAAAACCAATGAACTAATTAGACAAAAACAGGAAAAAGGTGAAAGCAATATTCGCGAGAACCAACATATATACGAAGATTATATCGACAAAAAAACAATTGAAAAGAAAGAGGCCGAAGGTGAATTTGAAGAACGTATAGAAATGAACATGGAAGAATTGGTCTTATTGGAAGAAAAGCGAATTGAAAACACCTACAACGAAAATCAAGACGTATTGGAGAGTACGGCTGCTTATCAACAATACGAAGAAGAAAAACAGAAACTAGCGAAAGAAACTCAAGAAAAAGAGATACTGAGCCAAAGGTCGGTAACAAGTTCTTTTGAAAAAGTAGAAGAAATAAAAAGAGAGGCTGAAAAAGAATCGCAAGAAAAAGTGGAGAAGAATTCAGCTGAATTTCTGGCCTACAAAGACGAACTAGCAGAGGTGAAAGAAAAAGAAAAGGAAGAAAATCAAGAAAAAGTATTGGCTGCGAGCCAAGAATTTGAAAAATTAACCGACTTACAGGCAAAAGAATCAAAAAAACTGAATGACGGTGCAGAAGATAAAGCTGCCGAACTCAAAAAATTTATGGAAAGAAAAGCCCAAGCCGAAAAAGAAGCAGGGGCATTAAATCAAAAAAAATCTATCTCTACGAGCAAGGAAATTGAAAAAATAAACGATGAAAAATCAATTCTCAAATCGGCCACGAACAAAGACCAGTTAGCTCTAATTTTCCCTCAAGGAGTCACTCAAAAAGTATATCAAAAAAAGAATGAATATGGCGAAATTACCTCGATTACAACAAGAAGAGTTGTTGTGGTGGGCAACAAAGGTGATGACTATATTCATAAAAAAACGAAAGCAGGGAACTTCTATTTCAAAAATGGAAAATCCATCTCTGAAGGAACATGGGATTTAGAAACCTCTGGAGAAATTGTAAACAAATAAGCCCTTATGAAACACCTATTTATTTTTATCGCAGTGTCGTTTATGATGTCGTGCACGGTAATCGAACAAAACAAAGCCATTGATTACAACAACTCTCTGGTGGATGTACAAGAAAAAGTAGCAGACAAGGTCAATGAATTTATTGACTTAATTACCCTTGTAGATTCCTTAAATTATAATATGGTACATGACAAAAGAAAGGAGGTCTTGACATCTATTGATAAAGGAATTTTGGAAGTAAAAGAAATTGGAGGTTTTGGTAAGTCTGAAGATTTTAAAAACAAGTTACTCTCGGTATTCAATGCGTACAAATCGGGAATAGAAAATGAATATACTACGATGGCGAATTTTTTGTTGCTTCCGCTCGAAGAACAAACCGATGACCAATACAACGAAACGGAGGAGATTGCGTATGTAGCTGATAGCCTAATTGGAATTGCTGAAGACAATTTCATCCAAGCGCAAGAAGTATTTTCTCAATCCTATAACTTGGTATTAGAGGACGTACTAGATCCATTTGAGGATAACTAAAAGGAGTGTGTACTATACTTTTTTAACTGTTTATCCAATTGCTTGGCCTTTCCTTCGGTGAGTGTATCCAAAAACTGCCAAAAAGCAGGCTGATGATGCTTGTGAACCGTATGAGCCAATTCATGAAATATCACATAGTCTCGTAATTCATCAGGCAATTTCATTAAATGAAGTGACAAGTTAATTTTGTTGTGAAACGAGCAACTTCCCCATCTGGAAGTGGAATTTCTTATCGTAACGGATTGAAACTCTAATCCAACTTGTTTGGCAAGCTCAGCAGTTCGAACTGGCAAAATAAGTTTAGCTTCCTTTCGCCAAGTCTCGATTATGACTGACTGAATGAACTCCTGGATTTCTTTTTTATAAATATCGAAATGTTTGGGAACAATTATTTGAATTCTATGAGATGAAATTTTTGATTTCAGTTCTAGAGAATCGACTCGATAAATTTCAAGGGAATGGCTCTGGGTAGAAAATTGCGTTTTTTCATCAAATACTGTTTGCACACCCGCATTCCCTTTCAGTTTCAGTCGGTGAGAGTGAATCCAGTCTATTTTTTCCTCTACAAATTGTTGAGCACGAAAATAAGGCATCAAGGTGGGCACAGTCACCTTAACGACTCCATCCGCCTTAAGGGTTATACGAGCGTATTTAGCTCGGTTACTTTTTACAAAGACAACTTCTCCCACACCTTCTACTTCGCTTACTTTACGCCCAGCTCTTTTAGTCATATTTCACGTAAATTTACGAAAGAATTTGTCCTATAAAAGCACCTATATTATTTACCCCATGAGTAATGATACACATAACTAATGCCAACGTTGAACCAAATCTTTTTCTTGTATAGTAATACACCGCTGCCAATAGGATTCCGATGGCTAGAGTTATAAATACATAACTCCAATTGTACGTGTGAGAAATTCCAAACAAAATCGCTGATAGCAATCCGGGAATGAACCAGTGAATTGAGGATGCTTTGAGTTTTTCTCTTATCCATAATCCACTTTCGATAATTCCAAATTGATAAATGAGTGACTCAACAATGGGAGCAAAGAATACGGCAAAGAAAAATAACTCGATAGTAGAAAAATTATCAAACTCCGTGTTCGCCATTAAATCAACATCCAATAGGTAAAAAATAATGGAAAAAAAACCGTTCACCGCGAAAAGAGCGAGACTAAAGATAGCCGCCAATCTAACATAATTTAGTTTATCGAGAATCTGTGAAAGTGCTGCCATAAAGTTAAATTAAAAAATCCTGATAACTCAAATGAGTTGTCAGGATAAAAATAGAAATTATAAAGAAGAATTCTCATTAAATTAAAACTGAATTGTATATTCAACTATTCTGTTGAGTTTTCTTCCTGCAGCAATTTTGTTATCAGCTCTGGGTTGTGTAACTCCAAATCCCTCAATACATAGTCTAGTAGACTCTGCCCCCTTTTTTGATTAAATAATCCTTTGCAGCAGCTACTCTATCTTTTGATAGCTACAAGTTCTTAGCTTCATTACCACTATTATCGGTGTGACCCTTTATCTCGAACTTGCAGCTTGGATTCACATTAATAATTTTTGCCACATTATCAAGTAACGCTCGTGATTTTCGCTGAATTTCAGCAGAACCAGAATTAAAAAACAATCCGTTCATGGCTTTGGTCATGACTTTTTTGGTTTCTTCCTTAATCTCGGGATAACCAGCATTTACATCTACCGAAATTCGAAGAATTCTTCGTGTAGTGATGCACCTTGGAGATACCAGCTCCTAACCCAATAAACAAATAAGGCTGAAACCAGCTTGTCTCTTTTAGCCACTTTCCATTGTTTATTTTGAACTTTGCCATCACATTGAAATCAATAAAACGAGATTCAAAAGAACTTACACTATTAATATAATCCGTATTAATCAAAGTAACCATTCCTTGTATATCCCAAAAAGGAGTTAAATATTTGGATACTGATACCCCATATGCTCCATGCTGTATGGAGGTAAAAAATTCTGTCTTTTTGTCACCAGAAACAAGCATATTCTGTCTTATTAAGTAAAAGATGACACTTTTTGTGCAATGGTATTGAATTTGGAATGAGTAAACAAAAACAAATTAGAATTATGGCAACAGGAAAAATTAATGTACAAACGGAAAACATATTTCCCATCATTAAGAAGTTTTTATACTCCGATACGGAAATATTTTTAAGAGAATTAGTATCCAATGCAGTGGATGCCTCGCAAAAATTAAAGACTCTCTCCTCCCTAGGAGAATTCAAAGGAGAAGTGGGAGAATTACAAGTAGAAGTAATTCTTGACAAAGAAGCAAAAACCATTACCGTAAGGGATAATGGAATCGGAATGACAGGAGAAGAAGTGGATAAATACATCAATCAAATCGCATTTTCAGGTGCCGAAGAATTTGTTCAAAAGTACAAAGATACTGAAGGGGCAGCGGCTATGATTGGTCATTTTGGACTCGGATTTTACTCTTCGTTCATGGTGTCGAGTCAGGTAGAAATAAAAACTCTTTCGTTCAAAGAAGGGTCGAAAGCAGTAAAGTGGACTTCGGATGGAACGCCAGAATACAAGTTAGAAGAGATAGATAAAGAAACACGAGGGACAGATATCGTGATGCATATAGCAGACGATTCAACTGAGTTTCTGGAAGAAGCTCGAATTAGTACTATTTTGAACAAATACTGCAAATTCTTGCCTATAGATATCAAATTTGGTACAAAGACCACCCAAATTGATAGTCCATCGGGAGAGAAAGACGAAGATGGAAAATTAAAAAAAGAGTCGGTTGAAGTACCAAACATCATTAATAACACTGCTCCAATGTGGGCAAAAGCACCAGCGGAATTAAAGGCGGAAGACTACGATAATTTCTACCAAGAATTATATCCAATGTCAGAAAAACCTTTGTTCAACATTCACCTTAATGTAGATTACCCGTTTAATTTAACAGGAATCTTGTATTTCCCGAAATTGAAGAAAGACATTCAGATTCAAAAGAACAAAATCCAATTATATTCCAACCAAGTGTTTATCACAGACTCGGTAGAAAACATTGTTCCTGAGTTTATGCAGTTACTTCACGGTGTAATTGATTCTCCTGATATTCCTTTGAACGTATCGAGATCTTACCTACAAAGCGACAGTAATGTAAAGAAAATCTCTTCCTACATCACTAAAAAAGTAGCAGACAAGCTTAATTCTATGTTCAAAGAGAACAGAAAAGATTTTGAATCTAAATGGGAGGATATCAGCGTTTTTATCGAATACGGAATGCTTTCTGACGATAAATTTGAGGAAAAAGCAAAGAAATTTGCTTTATTGAGAAATACTGCGAATGAGTTCTTTACCTTGGAAGAATACGGAGAAAAAGTAAAAGAAACACAAAAAGACAAAGACGACAAGGTGGTATATCTGTACACGAATAATGCAGAGGAACACCACGCCCTGATAGAAAATGCCACTTCTAAAGGGTATGACGTGCTGCTTTTGGATAGTCCACTTGCTCCACACTTAATTTCGAAATTAGAACAGTCTTTAGAAAAAGTTTCTTTTGCTAGAATAGATGCTGACACTTTAGAAAAACTTATCGATAAAGGTGAAGAAGTACCTAGCAAGCTTTCAAAAGAAGACGAGGAAGCTTTGAAACCAATCATTGAATCTGTGATGCCTAAAGAAAAATTCATGGTAGATTTTCAAAGTTTGAGCGAAACTGACAGCCCAATGCAAATTACTGAAGCAGAATTTATGCGCAGAATGAAAGAACAACAAGCATTAGGCGGAGGTATGGGATTTATGGGAACAATGCCCGAAATGTACAATTTGGTTGTGAATAGCAATCACCCATTGATTTCGAAAATATTGGAAACAAAAACCGAAAAGAAGAAAAAACAACTCATCGAACAAGCTACGGATTTAGCCTTATTGGCGAAAGGAATGCTCACAGGAAAGAAACTTACAGAGTTCTTAAAACGTAGCGTAGACATTATTAAATAACAATAAAAACCACTAAAATGAGCTACCTACCGTAGCTCATTTTTTTTGATAGAGAAATGAATAATTTCTGTTATATTCAAGAAACTTAATTTTATAACATGGACATAGATCAAAAAATAGAAAATGTAAAAAGTAGCAACCTGATGAAAAAGTATGGAAAATGGCTTTTATTGGGAGTACTAGTGCTTTGGGTTATTTCGTCTTACAACGGATTAGTGAAACTAGAGGAACCAATTAGCACAGCTTGGGCAAATGTAGAAACGGAATATCAGTCTAGAGCAGATAAAGTTCAAGTAATCTCGAAAATTGTAAAGAATGCAGCAAATTTTGAAAGAAAAACCTTGACAGACGTAATTGAGGCAAGAAGTAAAGCCACTTCCATCAACTTAGATGTAAATGACTTGACACCAGAAAACATGGCTAAATTTGAAGCAGCTCAGAGCCAATTAACTGGAGCATTGAGTAGATTAATGGTTACTGTAGAAAGATATCCAGAATTGAAAGCTACCGATGCATTTCGCGATTTTCAGGCGCAATACGAAGGAATCGAAAACAGAATTGCCAAAGCAAGAAGAGATTATAATGAAACTATACTTCCTTACAATATTGGAAGAAAAAAATTTCCAAAAAACCTAATCGCAAAGGTCTTTGGATTCGATGAAAAAAAAGAATTTAAATCCAACGAAGGGGCTGAAAATGTAAACGCGGACGAAATAGACTTGGGATTTGAGTAAGAAAAAAATAGGCGTCCTCTCCTTCTTGAACCAGGAAGAAGAAAAACGAATACTCGAGGCAATAAGGCTTGCGGAGCTTAATACCTCAGGGGAAATTCGTGTGCATCTGGAATCGGTATGCAACAAGGATACGCTTGCAAGGGCACAGGAAGTTTTTCATCAATTAAAAATGCATAAAACTGCCCTACGAAATGGTGTTTTATTCTATGTAGCTACTGAAAGTAAACAATTCGCAATTTTGGGAGACAAGGGGATAAACGAACAAGTGGAAGCAACTTTTTGGGATTCTACCAAAGACCTAGTTTTACATCACTTCAAGAAAGGAGAAAGAGCTCTTGGTCTGGAATCAGGTATAGGAAAAGCCGGAGAAAGGTTAAAAGCATTTTTTCCTTACCAACAGAATGACCAAAACGAACTATCCGATGAAATTTCTACAGGACATTAACTAAACTAACAGGAGGTTTTACTTCACTCTCCCACAAATCAATGACAAAATTCAAACTCATACTATTTAGCATTTTTTTCTCCGTAGCAGCCATTTATGGACAATCAGATTGCTTTCCAGATCACACTCCAGGAACATTCGTTTATGACCAAGCCAATGTTTTGTCAGAAGCTGAAGAACTCTTGTTACAACAAAAATTATCTGCGTTTACTGCCCGAAGTTCCAATGTATTAGTGGTAGTGGTAGTATCAGATTTATGCGGATACGACAAATCGCAATACGCCATAGAATACGGAGATCAATTAGGAGTAGGAAGAGCAGACAAAGACAATGGACTTGTTTTCTTGGTAAAGCCGAAAACTGCGAATGAAAAAGGCGAAATTTTTATTGCTGTTGGAACTGGATTACAAGGTGCCATTACGGATGCGGGAACCAGAAGAATTATTGACTATGAAATAATTCCGTTCTTCAAGCAAAACAATTACTCTGGTGGAATTGAAGCCGGAACAACTACGCTAATGAGGATTGCTGAGGGCGAAATATCTGAACAAGATTACAAAGAATCCAAAGAAGGTGGAAGTTGGATTATTTTTGTTTTTTTTGGAATCATCCTGATTCTCTTTATCCTCGCCCAAAAATATGGAAAAGGTGGCGGTGACGATTGGGAAAATTATGACCGAAACGGTAAACACCGAGGAGGAAATGGCGCTTGGCCATGGATTTTTCTTGGAGGATCTGGTTTTGGAGGAGGTTCGAGCCGCGGAGGTGGATTTGGTGGTGGCGGATTTGGTGGTTTCGGGGGTGGTGGATTTTCTGGCGGAGGAGCTGGCGGAAGCTGGTAAGGAGAAGTTGGAAGTTGGAAAGGTACTTTTTATGGTATTTCGAAGATTTTAATGTTGAATAGTTATTCGCGAGTCACAAAGAATAATTCTCGTTGTAAAGATTTCAATCTTACCGGAAAAGACAACTAAATACAAAATAAAACCCAATGAAAACGGCCACTCACAAAGAGCAGCCGATCTCTAAACAAAAAAAAGAAAATTATGAATGCTATTCCCCAATAGCAGGTTTTAGGTCCGATTCTAGCGAACTAGAAAAGAAACCAAAGGTGTTTTAGTTTCCAGTATCTATAAAAATCCAATGTGGCTTTAATTGATTAAATTTTGTAAGTTGCATAGTAAATAATTTTATCTGTGTAAGTTGATTTGATATAAAGAAACAACAAAATACCTAAGAAAAAAGGCAGGTTTATTAAATGGTCTGTTTCATCTATTATTCGGTATTTTTTCACCTTTCCTGCCTCGAAAGACAAATTTAACGGTCGTTCTTCGCTTTGAGCAACCTTTCCTTTGTCTCATTTCTTTAATTATTCTTATTTTAACCGTACCAAACAGAAACGACATTTCGCTTATGGCAATCAAAGCACTGATAATAGATGACGAGGAACTAGCACGAGAAAATCTCTCCATGATGATTAGCAGTTTTTGTCCAGAAATAGAAGTGGTTGGCAAAGCCCAAGACAAGGAAGATGCCAAACACAAAATTCGTTTGCTTTCTCCAAATGTCATTTTCCTCGATATTTGCATGCCTTCTGGAACGGAAGGCCTGTCGCTCTTGGATGAGATTGAACACACAGATTTTTTGGTAGTCTTTGTAACTGCCTTCAAAGAATATGCCTTGAAAGCTTTTAATACCAATGCCGTACATTATTTGTTGAAACCCATTGATATTGATGAACTTATTGAAGTAGAAAAAAAAATACAAGAGAGAATAAATTTACTAGACGCTCATCCACAAAATAAATCGAACTATCAGAAATCGATCATGAATGCTACACAAAGTATTCGTACAAAAATTACTGATAAACTAACAATTTCACATAGTCGTGGAATAAAAATTGTCTCCATCAGCGAGATAGAATATATAGAGGCAAAGGGCAACTGCACTGATCTATATTTTAAAAATAAAACGAAATATACCGACACTCGCACCTTAAAAAGCTATGTGAACATCTTGAGTGACTCCCATTTCTTTAGAACCCATAAATCCTACTTAATAAATTTAAATTGCCTGAAAGAATACCTCACCATAGATGGAAACATGGCAGTAATGGAAAGTGGAAAGGAAATTCCTTTAGCACGAAGCAAAACTAAAGAATTTGTGAGTTTATTGAAAAGCTTATAAAAAACAATAACTTTGGACTGAAAACAGAGGAAAATGGCGAAGAACAAACTCATGAAATTTAACGAAATGAAATCCATGGAAAGGGTTTTTGAACCTTCTATGAGTGATTTTATTGACGTAACATATCCTTTAAAAGGGAATTGGAACAAAGAAGTTTTCAAGAATGAAAATCCTATTGTACTAGAACTAGGTTGCGGAAAGGGCGAATACTCTGTAGGGATGGGTAGAAAATATCCCAACAAAAACTTTGTTGGCATCGACATAAAGGGCGCACGAATTTGGAAAGGAGCCAAAGAAGCCAATGATGAAGGGCTTACCAATGTTGCTTTTTTACGAAATGTAGTCGATTTCGTTGAGCATTTTTTTGAAGAAAATGAAGTGGACGAAATATGGTGTACATTCTCTGATCCTCAACCCAAAAAGCCCAACAAAAGACTCACCTCTCGGACGTTCGTAAACCGTTACAAAAAAGTATTAAAACCAAACGGGATTATTCATTTAAAAACAGATAATACGCTATTGTATGAATCTACGCTCGAAGAAATAGAAGAACACGGATACCAACTGCTCTCGAACTCAAATAACATTTATGAAAAAGATTGGGATTCTTTTTCCAAAGAGGTTCAAGAAATCTTATCTATTAAGACGCATTACGAAACTTTGTTCGCAAACAAAGGATTTAAAATAAAGTATTTAGCCTTTAAATTAGATAACTAACAGTCTTCTTCTACTGTGATAGAAACATAGTTGACGTTTCCATTAATCGGTGGATTTATTTTCTTAATCTCAATTCTGGCATGAGCTAATTCGAACGACTCATTTTTCAATCGATTCAGAATTCTGTAACCCACAGTTTCTATAAGTTTTGAACGAATGGCCATTTCTTCCTCCACTATTCTATTCACTATCACATAATCAATCGTCTTGGATAAATCATCCTTTTCTGCAGATTCTTTAAAATCTGTGGTAAGCTCCACATCTACAATGTATTCATTTCCAATAATGGCCTCTTCCTCTAAACAACCGTGGTGAGAAAAAGTTTTGATTCCAATTACCGATACTTTATTCATTTCGTTTATTGTTAAAAAACACTGAATTACCTCTGAATATATCCTTGCCTTTTTTGAGTTTGATAATGTTCGTTTCAAAAGACAACGAATCGATTGCAAAGTTGGCTAATTTATCTTGATTTTTTCTATAAAACCTCAACAAAGAATCCATCCTCTCTGGGAACGTGTAATTGGTGTCTTTGTTTACAAATTCAGACAAACCATCTGTATCGAAAAGTTGTGTAAGCTGAATAAAAGAAAGGGCTTTTACCGGCTCCAAATCCTCGTATTGTTTGGACTCTTCCACTATTCGATTCAGGGCTATTTCCGACACTTCTTTCATCGTATTGGATAATACATAATACTCTTGGTTGGCTTTGTAAATTTCGTAAGTAATCCCATATTTCTGAAAAACCCCTTGATATAGTGCTACTGATGTGTCGCGCATTAATTCTCTGTCCATGTTAAAATTTGCGATACTCCCTTCCAATACATTCATGTCGTACAGCAAGTTCGCAAATTCCTTTTGCGACATAAAGCCCTCTGGTTTGTCGATCGGATTTTTTTCTGGATTACACTGCCAAAAAAAGAGAAGAATTGTGGTAATTAGTATATATCTCATTGTCTATCAAACGAAAGTCTTTGGCCATTAGTGCCTTCAATAATTTTCCCTTCGTGCCACACGATATTTCCGCTTACGATAGTGGTTTCTATTCGTGAGTGAAATTCTTGACCTTCAAACGGGGACCAACCGCATTTATACAGGAGATTCTCTTTTTCTACTGTATAGGATTGGTTCAAATCAGCAATGAATAAATCGGCAAAATACCCTTCTTTCACAAACCCTCTTTTTTCGATCTGAAAACATCGTGAAACATCGTGACTAAACTTTTGGGCAATGTGGGTCAGTTCTATTTTTCCTTGGTAATAAAGTTCAAACAGTGCATTAAGAGCCTGTTGTACCAAAGGACCACCCGAAGAGGCTTGGGTATACACTCCATCTTTTTCTTGGGTTGTGTGAGGAGCATGATCCGTAGCTACCACATCAATCACATTGTTATTAAGGGCTTGTAAAATGGCATCTCTGTCTGATTTTTTTTTCACCGCAGGATTCCATTTTATTCTAGCTCCTTTGGTTTTATAATCTTCCTCTTCGAACCACAAATGATGAATGCATGCCTCGGCAGTAATGCGTTTTTCTTCCAAAGGAATATCATTTCTGAACAGGCTCAATTCCTTTGCTGTAGAAATATGTAATATGTGTAATCGCGTATTATATTTCTTTGCTAATTCTACCGCCAAAGATGAAGATAAGTAACAAGCTTCTTCACTTCGTATGATTGGGTGCATCTCAATAGGGATGTCGTCTCCATATTTTTTTTTGTAGAGTGCTGTATTTCTTCTTATGGTGGCTTCATCTTCGCAGTGAGTGGCTATCAGCATTTTACACTGCGAAAAAATATGAGTTAGAGTTTCCTTGCTGTCTACCAGCATGTTGCCGGTAGAGGATCCCATAAAAACTTTCACTCCGCAGACTGTTTTTGGATCTGTTTTTAGCACTTCTTCAATGTTTTCATTGGAAGCACCCATAAAAAAAGAATAGTTTGCCAATGAACTCTCTGCTGCAATTTTATATTTGTCCTCCAAGAGTTCTTGAGTAAGTGCATTGGGCACTGTATTTGGCATCTCCATAAAAGAAGTAATACCACCGGCCACAGCCGCTCTTGATTCTGTTCGAATGTTTGCTTTGTGGGTCAAACCAGGTTCTCTAAAATGTACTTGATCATCAATGGCTCCAGGAAACACATATTTTCCTTCTGCATCAATTACGCGAGCAGAATCGTGTGAAATAGAATCTGCAATCTGCTCTATTTTATCGTTGACTATTAGAATATCTTTTTTTTGGATTAGCCCTTCGTTTACTAGGGTTCCATTCTTTATAAGAATTGTGGACATGCGCTATTTTTATTTTGGAAGTAAAAATAACCATTGAAACGGGGAAATACTATTCTTGTGGGAAGTTTATTTCTTTTTGGATATTTTCTTGAACCTAAGTTTGAAAACACCAAAAATTGCTTCTTTAAAAATGGAGGTGTCCATTTTAGAATTCCCGAGTTCTCTGTCTTTGAATGTAATGGGAACTTCTTTTCCCTTAAAGCCTAATATGGTTGCCGTATATTTCATTTCTATCTGAAAGGCATATCCTATAAACCTGATGGAATCTAAATCTATAGTTTCCAACACTTTGCGAGAATAACACATGAAACCAGCAGTGGTGTCTTTGATTCGTACCCATAAGATCATTCGCACATAAATAGAGGCAAAATAGGACAAGAACAACCTGAATTTATCCCAATTACTTACTCCGCCACCCTTTACATACCTCGAGCCGATACTAAAATCATATTCCTCTTTTGCGCAGGCGTCATACAAAGCTGTTAGTTTATCTACTGGGTGTGAAAAGTCGGCATCCATCTCAAAAATAAAGTCGTAGCCATTTTTGAGTCCCCATTTGAATCCATGAATGTAAGCAGTACCCAAACCAAGTTTACCGGTTCGTTCTTCAATATACAGTGACTCTGGAAACTCACTCTGAAGATTTTTGACGATCTCGGAAGTACCATCAGGTGAACCATCATCTACTATTAACACATGAAAAGCTTTGGGAAGCGAGTGAACCGTACGGATCATCTTCTCAATGTTTTCTTTCTCGTTGTAAGTGGGTATGATTACTAAACTGTCCGACATAATGTTAAAACCAAATCAAATATAGGATTTTGTATCTGTTTTGAAAAACAATTCTTTTCAAATTAACATTAATTAAATAAATCCTTCGGGATAGTACAAACAGGAATTGGATTCATTTTATGTTGATTGACTTTGTTTAATTTTCTGAAAATCGTTAACACTTCCTGTTGTCTTTTGGTTAATAAGGTTTCATCTCCCTCAAATTCCATGGCCCATTCAAGCTCTGGATAAGAGGCTCCTATTTGGTCTTCGTCTGACCTGTCGTCTCCCCATAAGCCATCAGTTGGCTTAGCATTTCGAATTTCCTGTACAACACCTAGCTCTTTTGCAATCTCAAAAACTTGAGACTTCATTAAATCTGCAATAGGACTTAAATCTACTCCTCCATCACCGTATTTAGTAAAAAATCCTACCCCAAAATCTTCCACTTTATTGCCGGTTCCTGCCACCAAATATTTATGGTGCCCAGCGAATGCATACAAGGTTGTCATTCTGATTCTTGCTCTCACATTTGCCATAGTCAATTCGTCCTGTATTTCTACTGGGTAATCCTTGCAGACTTGATCAAAAGTTGTCGTTAAATCCACAACTTCGGAAGATACTCCCTCAAAATTTTCTTTGAGCCATGCAATATGCTTATTGCTTCTTTCAAATTGTTTAGGTGCTTGGTGAATGGGAAGATTAAGGCAAATTAGTTTTTTTCCTGTCATTGCACAAAGTGCAGACGTTACCGCTGAATCTATTCCCCCAGAAATACCGATAACAAAACCATTCATTCCCGCTTTTGTGGAGTATTCTTCCAGCCAATTCACAATATACTCGATTACTTTTTTTGTTTGCATAGTCTATTTCTAAAAAAAACACCCGCTCAATGATTGGCGAGTGTCTGTTTGATTCTTATTGAATTTTTTAGTTTCTTAAAACAAAACCCCAATTGTAACAGCAATTCCGTGAGCCGTGAATTTCTGACTCAATGGTTTGAATACTCCAGGATCTTTCTCGTTCAGCATCAATTTAGAATCTTTTTTTACTGAGTTAGTAAATCCTAAATTATAATGAATAGCTCCAAACAACGAGGTTCCCTCTGAAATTTTGTATTCTGCACCCGCTCCCACTCTTAGTTGCATTCTCACTGGCTGCATGTCTTTGTCTATGTTTACATCTCTAATGTCGGATAAATTTGCTTTAGCCGCAACATTTCCCATGTAATCTACCTCATCGGTAATTTTTGTTCCGGTTCGGAAAGCAATGTTCAACCCAAACTCACCAAAATAAGTCATGTAACCAATTTCGTTTGTTTTCATCTTCATTCCGATAGGAAGTGTGACATAAGTACTTTTGTAAGTTCGATTCAAAAGCCTTATTCCATAAGCCGAGGTATCCTCAGGCGAATAAATCCCGTTCTCTTCTTTTAAAGTACTGAAATTATATTCATCATCCATGAAATATCCTACTAAAGAGGAATTATCTGAAGGAGCAAAATTAATTTTACCTCTTTCTTGATTTAATTCCAACCCCGAATAAAAACTAAAATTATCGCTCAGCGCATATTCTGCTTGCAATCCCCAGTTGAATCCTACTGTCGCTCCATCGTTTTCAAATTTCTTCACATCGTCTGGTTTCATCCAATTTACTGCTGGTCCTAATTTGAGTCCGAATCTAAATTTATTTTGAGAGATAGCGTACTGTCCTGCCATCATTACCACCAATACTAAAGCTATTTTTTTCATTTTTTATTTGTTAGATTATTGCTCAAAAATAAGGATTTATTTAAAAATTTCATTAAAAATTAACATTCCATTACTAAAATTTAAAGTGAACAAAGAGTCTACCAAAGTTTTTACTGTCCTTATCTATTCGGTGATACTTTTTCTTTATGTGTTTTTGCTCCAAAAATCGAATTACCTTTTTTTTCAACTGCCCAGAACCTTTGCCAGGAATTATCTCAACGGTCTTTATCTTTTTCTCGATTGCCTCGTCTATAATGGATTCCAGTTCTTGAGTAATCAACTCTCCTTTGTTATAGATATCATGTAAGTCTAATTTTAATTTTGCCATTTCATACAACTTTTGTGTTTTCTCATTTGAGGTAAAGAAAAATCCCTATATTTAGTCTATGAAGATAAAGAATTTCACATTTTTCGTTGCCCTCATTCTCGGACTATCTGCCGTGTTTTTCTTTGAATTTGCTTCAACTCCCTCAAAGGTGTTCAAATCATTAAGCGAAGCATTAAAAAATCCGGAGGAGGTATATCATTTGAAGTTAAATCGAAAACGATTCAAAACTTTTCCGAAAGAAATTCTTACGCTCAAAAACCTTGTCACTTTAGATTTGAGCCATAATAAAATAGACACTCTACCTGCCGAAATAAAGGAGCTCATTTTTTTAGAGGAAATTGCTCTAAAATCGAATCGATTCAATTCGTTTCCTCAAGAAATTTGTTCAATAGGCGCATTGCGTGTGTTGAAACTCGCTAACAATAATATTTCCTCCATCCCAAATGACATTGCTCAACTAAAAAACTTGGAAAGCCTAGACTTATATCGGAATAGTGTTGAGACTATTTCTTCTGAAATAACTACTCTGAACAAACTCAAAAGACTGGATTTAAGAATGATAGAAATGTCTTTGGACGAGCAAGATAGAATTAAGGCATTGTTACCAAATACAAAGGTGCTTACCACAGAACCTTGTGATTGCGATACGCGAGATTAAACCGTTTCGCCTCCACAACTTGAACCTGCTCCAGCTGTACATCCAAAACAATGTTCATTGACAAGAATTGATCTTTTCTGGAGCTGGGAGACATCAAATTGGCTCACATGCTGCCGTTCTTTGCTCACTGCTACTTTCATTTCTAGCATCTGATTAAAATCGCAATCATACAAGTATCCCTCCCAACCGATAGAAATCGTATTTCTACACATTACTCCTTTAGCCGCTTCAGGATTGTATGAGTTTACCAATTTTTCCATGTAACCCAAATAATTTTGGGAGGCTACCAAATACTCCAGATATCGACTGATAGGAATATTAGTGATAGCAAAAAGTGAATTAAACTCAATATCGAAATCTTTTTTTAATTTTCTTTTGAATTGTTTCTCCAGTCCGTCTTGGCTGGGCGGCAAGAAAGCACCAGAGGGATTGTACACCAAATTTAACGTTAATCCTGAATCAGCCATTCCGTAGCCCACGCTATTCAGCATTTGTAGGGCCCTAATACTTTTATCAAACACACCATCTCCTCTTTGAGCATCCGTTTTCTTGGAACTATAATGCGGAAGAGAACTTACTATTTCCACTTCATTTTTTTTGTAAAAATCCGGTAAATCGTGGTACTTTTTGTTCGCCACAATAATCGTTAAATTACACCTAACCATTACTTTGCAACCCAGTTTATACGCTTCCTCGACAAACCATCTAAAATGAGGATTCATTTCTGGTGCGCCTCCGGTTAAATCAACGGTTTTTATTCCCGATTCTTTAATCGCCTTCAGACAATACTCTAAAGTTTCCTTTGTCATTATCTCCTTTCTATCAGGGCCAGCATCTACGTGGCAATGCGAACATACTTGGTTACACATTTTGCCCATATTTATTTGAAATACCTCTACAGAAGTTGGCTTTAAAGGGTACAACCCTGTTTCCTCTAGTTTTTCTGAAAAACTTGGTAGCGATTGACCTATTACCCCCTCACTTAGCACCTGAAACTGATACTCAATATCAGAAAATTTATTGTTTTGTTTTACTAATGACTTCATGCGATTACATCGAAACTTCTTTCGTTTTATTCATCATTTGTACTCCGTGAACTAGGGTGGCACCACCTCTAATAGCAGCCGCCACATGAACCGCTTCCATCATTTCCTCCTCATCACATCCCTTTTCCAGTGTATCTACAGTGTACGCATCAATGCAATACGGGCACTGCACTGCATGAGAAACCGCCAGTGCAATCAACGATTTTTCTCTCTCGGTGAGAGCACCTTCTTTAAAAACATCCCCGTAGTAGGAAAAAAATTTGTCGGCCAGTGGTTGTTGAAATTCACCAATTTTAGAAAATTTCTTCAGGTCGTCCGGATTGTAATAAGTTTTCATAATAGATATAAGTTAAATTAAGTATGATTGAAGTATTTTTTTTATAATTTTACATCACGTTGCTCATAACTTTGCAACGACTTTGGTGTCGTGTAAATCTATCACAACTTACAACAAAAGCCAAAAATTAAAACCAAAAACTATGATACAATTCATTTCGAACTTTACAAATCAATTAGACGAAGCTAAAGCAATTGGCATCAACTTTTTTAACAGAAAAACCAAAAATGAAATTCAAAATGTTATTATTTGTGGATTGGGCGGATCCGGTATCGGTGGAAAAATAATTTCTAAAATTGCCGAATCGAAATGTACAAAACCTGTATTAACTCATAATTCATACTCTTTACCCCATTTTGCAAACTTAAATACGTTAGTTGTAATCTCTTCCTATTCAGGCGATACCGAGGAAACAGTTTCGGCTTTAAACGAGGCTATAAAAAGAAATTGTCAAATCATATGTATTTCCTCTGGTGGAGAAGTCAAAAAAATTGCTGAAAAAAATAATATTGATATTATATTAGTTCCTGCTGGTAATCCTCCAAGAGCGATGCTGACTTATTCTTTAACTCAGTTGCTGTTTATTTTTAAACAATACTCACTCTTTCATATAGATATTGAAGCTGAAATCAACAATACCATTGTACTTCTAAATAAAGAAGAAGCTAATATTAAAGAAGAAGCAAAACAAATATCCGATAAAATTAAAAATACCACGATTTTAATATACACAGATGCCAGCTTTGAAGGAGTTGGTACGAGGTTTAAACAACAGTTAAACGAAAACACTAAAACACTTGCCTTTTCAAATATTATTCCTGAAATGAACCATAACGAACTTTTGGGATGGCAAGGAGGAAATAAGTCTTTTTCCTGTATCTTTCTGAGGAATATTAATGACAATCCAAGAAACCAGTTAAGAATGGATTTATCCAAAAAAAATATATCAGAAATAGCAAATTGCTGTATTGATGTATACTCGAAAGGAAATACAGAAGTGGAAAAGATTTTCTACTTTATCTTAATGACAGATTGGATATCCCTTTATTTAGCTGATATTTATAACGTTGACTCAATTGAAATTAAAGTTATTGATAACTTAAAAAACCAACTAAGCAAACAGTAAGTGAGAGTGAACAAAACTGTAATTTTTGAGGATTTAGGTGAAATCGAATACCAAGAGGCTTGGGATTACCAATCCGAAATTTTTGAATCAATTGTATCAGTTAAAACAGAAAATAGGAAAAAAGAAGACGCGGGTCAAGTTACCGAAGAAACGCAGAATCACCTTATTTTTTGCGAACACCCGCACGTATATACTTTAGGTAAAAGTGGAAAAGAATCTCATTTGCTGATGAACCAAACTCAATTAGAGGCAAATAAAATTTCTTACCATAAAATAAATCGAGGTGGAGACATAACCTACCATGGGCCAGGACAAATCGTGGGATACCCTATTTTTGATCTTGACAATTTTTTTACCGATATACACAAATACCTTCGCTACATCGAAGAGGCTGTTATACTCACATTAGAAGAGTACGGCATAAAAGCTGGACGAATTGATGGATTAACGGGAGTTTGGCTAGATATCGACAATCCATTTAAATCTAGAAAAATTTGTGCTTTAGGAGTAAAATGCAGCCGATGGGTGACCATGCATGGTTTTGCTTTCAATGTAAATACTGACCTCTCTTTGTTTAAGAATATTGTGCCCTGCGGAATTGATGATAAAGCGGTAACTTCTATGCAAGAAGAATTGGGACAAGAAGTAAATATTGAGGAAGTAAAATCTAAATTATTGTTGAATCTCGCTAATTTATTCGACTTTGATTTTAAAGTCATAAACTAATAACATTGTATGAAAAAAGACATCGTACAACCGGAGGTTGTGGACGTACATATTGCCATAGTACAAGATATAAATGAACTTAACGACAATGAATGGACAGCCTACTTGATAAACAACAAGAATGAGTTACTCGAAGGAGTTCTGATTACGACAAGAGGCTATGGCGAAATAAAAGGAGAACAAAGAAAAACTGCTACATTCCGCCATTCGTTGGAGGAAGTAGAGCCGAAATCTTACAAGAAAATTGAACCCATTCCGGAAGAACTTTTTGCTTTGAGCAACGAATTTTGGCTCAGTTTTTATGTGAACAAAAAGATGTACGATAAAAAATTCATTTTTTTGCCCGAATCTATTTCCGAATTCAATTCAATTCAAATTCCGTTGGTAAAAAAATATGGGGTCATGATATAAAAAACCCTTAGTCATTATTTAACATTTCATTGTTATTATGATGCCCATTTCGCACCTTAAGATTCTAATTTTATTGTTACATTTGCTACAATGGACTTTACTGCATCACAAATCGCTGGCTTACTTGAAGGCACAATTGTAGGAGACGAAAATGTCTCTGTAAACAATCTTTCAAAAATAGAAGAGGGAATGCCTAACACCTTGTCATTTCTGTCGAACATGAAGTATGAAAACTACATTTATTCGACTGGTGCTTCCATTGTGATTGTAGACAAAAGTTTTGAACCAAGCAAAGAAATTCCCTCAACTTGTACTCTTGTAAAGGTAGAGAGCGCTCAAGCCGCTTTTGCCAAATTGCTTGCTATTTACAACGAGTTTAAGAAGAAAAAACCTGGAATACACCCAAGTAGTTTTCTTCCAGACTCTGTAAAAGTGGGTAAAGATGTTTTTATAGGAGCAAATTGTAGTTTTGGCGAACATGTAACGTTGGGAGACAACGTTCACATTTATCCAAACTCTTTTGTGGGAGACAACGTAACGATTGGCGAAAATTCAACACTTTTTGCCGGAGTTCGAGTGTATTCAGATTGCAAAATCGGTAAGTCCTGCACACTTCATTCGGGAGTAATACTCGGAGGAGATGGATTTGGATTTGTTCCCAATAGCGAGGGAAACTATGCTAAAGTACCTCAAATAGGTAACGCTATTTTAGAAGACTTTGTAGAAGTGGGTGCGAACACCACTATAGATCGAGCTACTTTGGGATCTACCATAATCAGAAAAGGAGTAAAACTTGACAACCTAATTCAAGTAGCCCACAACGTAGAAATAGGTGAAAACACTGTGATTGCTGCACAAACAGGTATTGCAGGATCTACCAAAATAGGTAAAAACTGTATGATTGGTGGCCAAGTAGGTATTGTGGGTCATATCACCATTGCCGATGAAGTAAAAATTGCTGCACAGTCAGGAATAGGGCATGCAATTACAGAAAGAGGACAAATTGTTCAAGGTTCTCCTGCTTTTCCTATTGGTGATTTCAAGCGATCTTATATCGTGTATCGTGGACTTCCCGACTTGAAAAAGAAAGTAGACAAATTAGAAAAAGAGCTATCTAACAAATAGAAATAAATATTCATGACCGATTTTCAAAAAACTATAAAATCTGCCGTTACCCTCGAAGGTATTGGATTGCATACAGGAAAAAAAACAACACTCTCTATACTGCCAGCACCCGCAAACCACGGGTATAAGTTCCAACGTATGGATGTGGAAAACCAACCCATGATTGATGCTGATGTAAGCAGAGTTACCGAAACTCAGCGAGGCACTACCCTTGAGCAAAATGGTACAAAAATTCATACAACCGAGCATGTGCTCGCAGGAATCTATTCTACAGGAATAGACAATGCCATCATTCAGGTGAACGGACCAGAAATTCCAATTATGGATGGAAGTTCAAGACCATTTATTGATGCCATTGAAAAAGCAGGGATTGTAGACCAAGAAATAGCACGAGAATATTTTGAAATAAAAGAGACAATCAAGTTCGAAGTAGAAGAAAAAGGAATTGAATTTTTGGCTGTACCCGATGAAAATTATAGAGTAACCGTAATGGTTGATTATCGCTCACCTGCTCTTGGGACTCAGCACGCCTCTATGATGAAGCTCACAGATTTTAAAGAAGAGATTTCTACCTGTAGAACGTTCGTTTTTATGCGTGAACTAGAGCAGCTTGCTGCCAATGGTTTAATTAAAGGGGGTGATTTGGATAACGCAATCGTGTTGGTAGAACGGGACGACATTTCAGATGATGAAATCAACAGATTAAGAAAACTTTTGGGAAAAGAAGATCTTGAAATAAAGTTAGACGGAATAGGTGTTTTGAATACGACAAAACTAAAATTCCAAAACGAACCAGCTCGGCACAAACTACTGGATATTGTAGGCGACTTAGCCTTGATTGGAAAACGAATAAAAGGACATATTTTGAGTGCTAGACCCGGGCATTATGGCAATACCGAATTTGGAAAACTGCTCAAAGCAAAATTCCTTGAGGAAAAGAATAATAAGACAAAACACTTTGACCTCACGAAAGAACCCTTGTTCGATATCAATGATATTTCAAACATGATTCCTCACAGATACCCATTCCTCTTAATTGATAAAGTGATGGAAATTTCAGAAAATGGAATCGTTGGAGTTAAAAATGTAACGCTCAACGAACCTTTTTTCATGGGGCATTTCCCTGGAAATCCCGTAATGCCAGGTGTATTGCAGATTGAAGCAATGGCTCAAACTGGAGGTGTTTTCGCGCTGAACCAAGTTGAAGATCCTGAGAATTACTCCACGTATTTCTTAAAAATTGACAACGTTCGATACAAGAAGAAAGTAATTCCTGGTGATACGATTGTTTTTGAATTAGAATTAATAAGCCCGATAAGAAGAGGATTGGTGAACATGAAGGGAAAGGCCTACGTGAATGGTGTATTGGTATCAGAAGCCGAGATGCTTGCACAAATCGTAAAAGAAAATAATAATTAAGTATGAGCAATCCTCAAGCAAACATCCACCCAAACGCCAAAATAGGCGAAGGTGCAATCATCGAACCATTTGCAACAATTGGCGATAATGTAGAAATTGGTGCAGGAACTTGGATTGGTCCAGGTGCCGTAATAATGAGTGGTGCCCGAATTGGCAAAAATTGTAAAATTTTTCCGGGAGCTGTGGTTTCGGCCATCCCCCAGGATCTAAAATTTGCAGGAGAAGATACTACGGTAGAAATTGGAGATAACACCACGATTCGTGAGTGTGTCACGATCAATAGAGGAACGGTAGATAAAATGAACACCAAGATTGGAAACAACTGTCTGGTAATGGCCTATACTCACTTTGGGCATGACACCATAATGGGCGACAATTGCGTAGTTGCCAACTCAGTGAATATTGCGGGACACGTAATCATAGAAGATTGGGCAATTATCGAAGGTATGGTAGGTGTGCAACAATTTACAAGAATTGGAAAACACGCATTTGTGGCGGGAGGAAGCATGGTCAGAAAAAGTGTTCCTCCTTTTGTAAAAGCAGCAAGAGAACCTATTTCTTATGTTGGAGTTAATTCCATTGGGTTACGTAGAAGAGGGTACTCCAATGAGCAAATCACAATCATTGAAGATGTGTATCGAACAATTTATGTTCAAAACAAAAACATGACACAAGCCCTTAAAATTGCTGACTTGGAGTTGCCAAAGTCCGAAGAAAAACAAGAAATCCTCGATTTCATTAACAATGAAACAAAAGGAATAATGAGAGGTTTCAATTAATCACTCCACACTTACAGTACTCTTTTTTATGAAAATCTCTCTTGAAAATGCAGGTAAAAAGTATAACAGAGAATGGGTTTTCAGAAAACTCTCAACAGAATTATCCGTAAATGATTCATTAGCAATAACAGGATCTAACGGTTCTGGGAAGTCTACATTTTTAAAAATGATTTCGGGTTTTGAATCGCCCACGGAGGGATCCATTCGTTACGAGGATTCTCGTCTCATTCCTCTCGATAAAATTTACAAACAAGTAACCTATACCTCCCCGTATATTGGAATTTTTGAAGAATATACGATGGAAGAATTACTTAAATTCTACACTGCCTTAAAACCTCTCAAACCAGGTATTGGTGTTGCAGAATTTATCGAAATAATCGAACTAAATCACGCCCAAAATAAGGCGATAAAATATTTTTCCTCCGGAATGAAACAACGAGTAAAACTCGGATTATCCATTCTTTCGGAAACTCCCATCTTGCTGCTCGATGAACCTACCTCGAACCTCGATAAAAAAGCTATAAAGTGGTACCAAAGGATTATTCAAGATCATTTAAACGACCGAATTGTGGTAGTTGCCTCCAACAATTTAGAAGAGGAATCGTTTTTTTGTACCAAATCAATTGACATTGAGAATTACAAACCATGACGCGATTTGTATTAGAATTGAATACTCAATTTGTTGCTCATTCTAACGACAATGTTAGCGAAAAACAAGAAGCGTATCTCCAGCAAAAATTTAAATTACTTGGACTCACAACCCCCATACGCAAATCAATTCAAAAACCATTTTTAACGAAACAAAATAGACCAAAAAAACGGGAATTGACGAAAATCACAACTGAACTTTGGGCACTTCCGTTTCGTGAGTTTCAATATGCCGCCATTGACTTGAATAGGCTCTATCTATGCGAAATAAAGGAAGAGGACATCCAACTATTTGAACACATGATTACCCAAAAATCTTGGTGGGATTCTGTAGATTTAGTATCTGTTCATTTGGTAGGCACATATTTCAAACTTTATCCTCATCACCTCTTTCCGACATTAGACAAATGGATGGCATCCAATAATTTGTGGCTTCAGCGAGCGTGCCTTCTTTATCAATTGAAATACAAACAAAATACCTCAACAGAGATTCTGGAACAAGTAATAGTCCCTTTATTCAACAACAAAGAATTCTTCTTAAACAAAGCTATAGGTTGGATATTACGAGAATATTCAAAAACAAATCCTGAATGGGTTATTCAATTTGTTGAAACTTACGAGGACGACCTAAGTAATTTATCTAAAAAGGAAGCGCTACGACTCCTAATCTAATACACGTATTCTCATGTAACCTTTGTGCACACCACACAAATTTTTTCCTCTTCGAGATTCGTAGTAAAAAATAAATACACCTCTCCGCCTTCCTTGATTTTGAGTGTTTTTCTCAACTCCTCCACTTTCTTTGGAAAATTTCTGGTGGTAATGTTGGCTTTTTTACCTCCCAGTCGCTTTTTAATTTCCTTTCCCTGAAATGGAATCACTTCCATAATCCGAAATCTACGCCCCGGAAAATCAATCAACTCTGAATGGGTGTACAAATGCGAATGCTTGTGTAGTTTCCCTAACTTATTTTGGATTCCTACTTGGTTGAAACTTCCTGATTTAAGTATGGCCGAGTTGGGCTCATACAAAAATGACAGAGGTTGAGAAAGCCGACAAGTGCTTTCGCTTTCCTCGTTTAATTGGAATTCAAAAATCTGATTTCCTTTCTTTGCCAAATTTACCGCCAACACCCAAGAGTATCCTTCGTAGCCTTCTTCTAACACCCATATTAACTCTTTCACTTCGTTCTTGACAGCCACTATATGGATTTCCTTCACAAAACTCAATTCCGAAATTCCTTGGGAAATATCCACTAATGGCGATGTTTTCATCATTACTTTATTTGATTTCGAAAATAGTAATTCCAAATTATCGGGCACGTTGGGCAAACAGTCTTTCAGCAAAAACACCTTTCCTTTCACCTCATTTCTTCGCGAAGGGTCCAGGTAAATCCAATCGTAGCGAACTTCGTTTTCTTCAACATACGCCACCCCATCGCCTTGTACAAAGTGACAATTAGTGACACCTAGTTTTTCAAAATTAGAAGCTGTAATTTCGGAGAGGTTTCTGTTCATTTCACAATGAACAACAGAATCGAAAACTTGAGAAAAATAATAAACATCTACTCCAAATCCACCCGTTACATCAATGATTTTTTTTCCTGAAATCAAGCCAGCCTTATACTGAGCTGTTAGTTCCGAAGATGTTTGCTCGATAGATATTTTTGGAGGAAATAAAGCGTTCTTCAACTGAAACCATGTAGGTAACTTATCTTTACTTTTTAATTTTCCCAGAATCTGCTGTGCCAGCTCCTTATTCGTAACTCCCTCAAACACTGGTTTTTTAAGTATCAGCTGGTGTAAATCTGTGCGTAAATTTACTTCTATAAATTCCTGAACTTCACTTCTCAACAATGCTTTATTCATTCCTTTGAATTATGGCTAAACTTATTCTAATTTCCCCGTAAGAGACGTTCTCATGTAGTTTTTCGAATATTGGCTTAAGTGCACCTTCTTTGTTCAATTGCTCATAAGCATCTTTTACTTTTTTTAACGTACCGGAGTTCACGTACTGCATCAAATCTAACTCTTTTCCCTCGGAGTACAATTGACACAAATGAGAGTAAATAGTCGTACTGCTTAATTTTCTTTTCTCTGCAATTTCCTCTGGAGACAATCCTTCTTTATACAACCCAAAGGTTTCGAGAGTAGTAGGAATCTTTCTGGGTTTGGCCGTAGAGTTAAATCTTCTGACAACTTCCATAAACTCCTCCCCATATTCCTGCATCTTATTTAATCCGACCCCAGAAATGGCTAGAAATTCATTTTCATTCACAGGCAGTTCTCGAGCAATTTCTTGCAACGTTTTGTCATTAAATACAATGTAGGCAGGTACATTCTCCTCTTTAGAAATGGCGTATCTTACCTTCTTTAGTTCCTTATATAATTCTTCATTCACCTCTCCTTCGTTGGCTATTCGAACAATTTTCGGCTTTTTCTTTTTCTCCTCCGCTGTAACAGGATAGGTCAGCTGAATTTTCTTTTCTCCTTTTAGCACCTTTTTTCCTAATGGAGAAATTTTCAGCGCTGAATTCTCGCTGTACACTATTTCAATCAATCCCTGATTTGCCAATTGGATGATATAATCACGCCAATCAAAAAAGCTTACCTCCTTGCCTAATCCGTAGGTTTTTAGTTGGGTATAATTTTTCTCATGTACATCTGCATTATTAGATCCTCTCAATACATTAATAAGAAGAGTTATCCCTTCTTTTTGGCCCATTCTGGCAATTCCTGAGAGTGCTTTTTGGGCCAAAATGGTGCCATCAAAACTTTTAGGAGGATTTTGACAAACATCACAATTACCGCAATTAGAAACTAAATGCTCACCAAAATAGGACAATAAAATCTTTCTTCGACAAGATTTTGCTTCGGCAAACTGGAGCATTCGGATTAGTTTCTCTTTTTGCATAGAAGAATTGGCACCGTCATCTGCAAACTGACTGTAGAGCACAAAATCTCTCATGTTATAGTACAAAATAGTTTCGGAAGGGAGTCCATCTCGCCCGGCTCTTCCAATCTCCTGATAATATCCTTCAAGGTTTTTGGGCAAATTATAATGAATTACCCACCTCACATTACTCTTGTCGATTCCCATACCAAAAGCGATGGTAGCCACAATTATCTTTGTATAGTCATTAATAAACTCGGTCTGGATTCTTTCTCTTTCTTCCGGATTCATTCCCGCGTGATAGAATTCAACGGAATGACCTTCTTCCGACAGATATGCCGCTACTTCTTCCGTGTTTTTTCTGCTCAAGCAATACACAATTCCACTTTCGCCTCTTCTTCTTTCCACAAACTGAGAAATCTCTTGGAGCTTTTTCTTTTTGGTCACTTGGCCTCTTACCTCAATACTCAAATTCTTTCGGTCAAAAGAAGAAATAAACAATTTCGAATCTTTCAGCCCAAGCTGTTCTTCAATGTCTTGTCTGGCCGATTTGTCGGCAGTGGCAGTAAGTGCCATAAAAGGAACTTCGGGCAATGAATTACGAAACACCCTGAGCTGCGTGTATTCTGGCCTAAAATCATGTCCCCACATGCTCACGCAGTGTGCCTCGTCTATTGCAACAAGCTTTATATTCAATTCCTTTAACCAAGAATTACTTACCGAAATTATTTTCTCTGGAGATAAATACAACAATTGAGTTTCTCCTTTCATGGCTCGATCAATTACTTCGTTTTCCTCTGTTGAAGAAATAGAACTATTGAAAAAATCAGCCTTTATACCATTTGATTTCAATGCTTGTACTTGATCTTTCATCAGCGAAATAAGAGGAGATACCACAATGGTAATTCCCTCTAAACATAGAGCTGGAATCTGAAAACACATAGACTTCCCTCCCCCCGTAGGCATCAGCACAAAACTGTCTTTTCCCTCTAGCGTTCGGGTAATTATTTCCTCCTGCAAGGGACGAAATTGGTCGTAACCAAATACCGATTTTAATAATTCTTTGGGTCTATTGTTCAAATATCTGTTATTTCAACGGAAACAATTCTAGCTCCCTAATTTCTATTCTTACCTCTTCGCTAAAATCAATTTTCAGCGAGTTGTATTTTTCATCCAGTACAAACCAGTATCCAGAAACCTTGTCTCCCGGCTTTTGCTTTTTACTTTTATTTCGTTTCACAAATTCAGCTATTTTTTTTGATTCTGCTTTCTCGATCGCAATCAATTTTTTCTCCGTCAGATGTTCGTATATTACGTGTTCTATATTTTTGAATGGCACTATTGGCATAACTCCCTCTACTGAATTTGAATTGCCTAAATTTAAGATAGTTTAAAGGAAAATAAAAATCCTATTTCCCTCCTTCTCACTTTCTAATTTTCTAAATTTGATCACAAAATAATTCGATTTGGTATTTGCAACCCGACATAGAAAACTAGTTACTATACTTTTCTTTCTTATTACAGCATTTTTTGGTTTTCAATTAGCCAATGTGGAATTTGGACATGACCTCAACGACTTTTTTAACAAAGACGAAAAGGCATTTGTTTTCAACGAAGAATTTTTCAGCCACTTTGAAGAATTACTCCCAAACACAGTAATGATTGGGATAAAAAATAAGAAAGAATTAGAGTATGAAATCATACTCGAAATTGACTCATTTTCGCGCAAATTGGAAAAAATTCCTCAAGTGAAAAGAGTATTTTCTATTACGAACCAAAAATTAGCCATTTTTTCAAGTCTAGGAACCATTCCTTATGAAGTGCTTCTTCTTGATTCTGCTCATACTTTTTCTCAATCATGGAGTCTACTCGACTCCCTTCCTGATGTAAAAAATAGATTTATCAGTAAACATAACAAATCAGTTCTTATTTACGCAATCATCCAAGATTCATTGCCATTAGATTCTTTAAAAGCAATAAAATTGAAAACAGAGAATGCCGCAAACGAATTTAGTTTTGAAAAGGTATTTTTTATCAATACAAAACACAATGATTTTCTAATTACAAAAAAGATAAAAGAAGATTCAAGTCACCTGATCGTAATCGCCTTTTTGTTAATCATCCTCATTTTGCTCTATTTTTTTCGGTCGCTAGTAGGAATTGTGATTCCCTTTGCCATAGTTGTAAGTTCCGTCATTTGGATAATGGGTACTATCTCTCTCTTTGGTTTCAAAATAAATGTGCTTACCATCGCTATTCCGGTAATTGTAGGTGTTATATCATTGAGCGATGTCATTCATATCATCTCGCGCTACAGCGAAGAAAAATCAGCGGATAAAATTGACAGAATCAAAAAAACCAGAAATGACATCTTAAAAGCAATTGTACTCACAACCTTGACTACCTCTATTGGTTTTTTGTCGCTGTCGAACTCCAATATTCAGGTATTCAATGAATTCTCTGTTTTTACAGCGGTCGGGGTTTTTTATGCTTTTGTGCTTGCCTATTTTCTGCTACCTGTCCTTCTTTTTTATTCCAAAAAAATTACTCTTCATAATTCTCTTGAAAAGCTCACTCCAAAAAGACTTTGGAAAAAACCTACACTCTTTGTTTCGTTGGTTGCGCTGGTTTTCTCCGTTTGGGGAATTCTTAAAGTAAAACACAATAATTTTGTGTACGAGAATATGGGCGAAAAAGATGAAATTACACAGATTATGAATTTCATGGAAGAAGAAATGTACGGAACACGTGACCTTACGATAACCATTTCTCTTCGAGATTCAAATTCTTCCCTGTTTGACCCTTCCATTCTTACCCAACTCAATGAGATAGAAACCTTCGTGGAAAATGAGTACCACGCAACCATAAATATTGGTTTGGCAACAGCTGCCAAACAAGTAAACAGAGCTCTGAATGGAGGTAATCCTTCCGCTTATTCCATACCACAAGATGAGTATGAAGCCAATCAAGTAAAACGAAAATTACTCAAAAACAGTAGACTTCTTAAGCTTAAAAGCTTTGTGTCTCGCTCCAACAATTCCACTTTTATTCAAACCAAAGCAAAGGATTTTGGAAGTTACCAAACACGAAAATCTAACGAAAAACTTCTGGAGTTTGCTAATAAAAATACACCAGATTTAGAAATTAATTTCGGAGGAACTGCCTTCATTATTGATGAAACCAATGTCAATGTATCCAATGGCATGATTTGGAATCTTTGTGTGATTGTTGTTTTTATTTTTCTTATCGTCTCTTTTATTTTCAAGTCACTCTCAATCGGTTTCTTTTCCTTGTTTCCCAACATCCTGCCACTTATAGCCATTACAGCTGTGGTAGGATGGTTTGATTACGGAATGAATATTGGGACTACCATCGTATATACCATTGCCTTTGGAATTGCCGTAGATGACACAATTCACTTCTTAGGAAGGTACAAAATTGAATTAGAAAAAGGCAACTCCAATTACGATTCGTTGATTACCACAATAAAAACAAGTGGAGGAGCCATTCTTCTTACCACGCTCGTATTGGTTGCAGGATTTGGGGTACTTATTCTTTCTAGCTTTTATGCAAATTTTATCACTGGACTTCTGGTTACCATTAGCCTTATCATTGCCCTCCTGTGTGATTTATACCTCTTGCCGGTCTTGCTCAATTGGTTAAGAAAAGGGAACTGACTTTTAGTCAACAAACTAAACTTACTTAATGCGATTCACAACTCCTTCTCTGGCAAGTCAATTTCTTTTCTAAAGGCGTTTACCTCAACAAAAAGTAACTCCCGAAACTCCCAACTCGAAAAATGCTTCGTATTTTTTCCTCTGCGGTAAGCCGAGCGATAGAGTTTCCAGTATTCTGGAAATAAAACAAATCCCACAAAAGCCGAAATTCGTGCCAACTTAGATTGTTTCCCATTTCCTATTAAAAAAAACTGCATTGCTGCCTCTTCATGCATTTGGGCTCCATAACCTGTAATAACATGAAACACGTCATGGCTTTCCATTTTGGGATTTACCTCAAATCCATGTCGAGACAAAAACAATGACATTTCATGCCCTATGCTACCCTTAGAAAATCGGGCTAAACTATTTTTCGTTTCTCCCCAAGGGACCTTCTTCCCCTTAAAAATTTCTCTGTACCCATTCACAAGCGGAAGTGCCAATCTATTAAACACTAAGCTGCGAGCGGTTCTTGTTTTTCTGAAAATTAAATAATCGACCATATTCTTATTTTTTTGGTAAACGGGGAATTATTGCTTGTGTTTTGGCTTTATGATTTTTTAACTTTTGAATAAAAATAGGTGCTCTGGGTAAGCGGTTTGTCAAAACTGTATTCACCTTAACTTACTCCCATGAGTGAGGAAACTCTTTGAATAGTGCTTCAGAAAAAGGAATCACAGACACACCAAAACTTTAATCCCCAATTTACTTATCTTTATTCACGATTTACAATCAGAACTTACCCATGAAACATATACTTGCCTTATTATTAGCTCTCTCAACATTCTCAGCCATTGCCAACAAGCCAGCCTCAGAATTGTATGTGGATTTACAAAAACTAAACTCACTAAAAAGAGTGCTCTACATTGCCGCCCATCCCGATGATGAAAACACGCGAGCTTTGGCTTGGTTTTCCCTGGGAGAATATGCCGAAACTGCCTATTTATCGTTGACTCGTGGAGATGGTGGTCAAAACTTGATTGGCAACGAATTGAGCGAGAAACTGGGAGTTCTGCGAACACAAGAATTATTAGCTGCTCGGTCTTATGACAAAGCTTCGCAATATTTTACTCGAGCTGTTGATTTTGGCTATTCCAAATCGGCCGAAGAGTCTTTTGAAAAATGGGGAAAAGAGGAAATCCTATCGGAAGTAGTATTGATGATTCGTAAATTCCGACCCGATGTGATTGTGACTCGTTTTCCGCCTGACAAACGAGGCGGTCACGGACATCACACGGCTTCTGCTATGCTAGCAATGGAAGCTTATGAAAAAGGAGCTGACCCAAATTTTTTGCCCGAGCAAGTAAAGGAGTTTGGTGTCTGGAAAACCACTTCGGTGTACTGGAATTCGTCTACTTGGTGGTTCGAAAATCTCCCAGAAACGGCCAAAAACAACCCCAATTATCTGATTGCCGACATCGGAGGATATAATCCGCATTTGGGACAATCTTACAACGAAATTGGAACAATTGCTCGTTCTCAGCACAAATGCCAAGGTTTTGGTGCCATTACTGAAAGAGGCTCAAGACTCGAATATTTTGAACACTTGAAAGGCGAAAAACTAAAAAATTCGTTTTTCGAAAAAAACACCCAAACTTGGAAAAATTTGATTAACAAGGAATTTGAAAACAAACTCCAGGTATTAGTCGAAAGTTTTGATTTTAATAATCCCGAAAATAACGTGGCAGAATTAATTGAGATTAGAAATGGCTTGATGAAACTTCCAAATTCTGACTTTAAAAATGAAAAACTGGCTCGTTGCAATCAACTAATTCTTGATTGCTTGGGAGTTTACACCGAATTGCTAGCCAAAGATTTTGTGTACCAGTCTGATGATACGAGCTTTTTTGAACTCAAAATTCTGAATCGTGGTTCGGTTCCTGTTTCGCTCATTTGGGGAGAAAAAAACATTGAATTAGCCACAAACAAGCCATTCTCAAAAACCATTTCTATGTTAAAACCGGCTGCAATTTCTAATCCTTATTGGCTCAATGCTTCATTCACTAATTTATTCCAAGTAAAAAAACCAAGCGATTTGTTGCAACCCGAATCTCAACCCACTTTCGTCCACGAAATTTCTTTGTTGGTAGTAAATGATACGATTACCGTACCGCTTGATGGAACCTACAAATGGCGAATTCCTTCGTATGGCGAAAAACGAAGAGAAGTGATAAATACTCCTGCTTTCGCAGCAAATTTTGATGAAACATTGATTGTGGTAAAACTAGGAATCGAAAAGAAATTGAAAGTGAATATTCATTCTTTTGAGAAAAACCTAAAAGACAAATTGATTGTAGAAGCTCCTGAAGGTTGGGTAGTTTCTCCTTCCGTTGTAAATATTAATATCGCAAAAAAACACCAAGAAGAGTGGATTGAGCTCACCGTGAAACCTTCGGCCACAGCCAAATCGGGTAAGCTTAGCTTAACGGATAGCAAAGGAAACACCTTATTTTCTTACACCGAAATTGCCTACGACCACATTCCTACTCAAGTTATTTTTAATCCTACGGAAATACAATGTGTGAAACTTGACGCAAAAATAAAACCAGGAAAAGTAGCTTACATCACAGGAGTGAAAGATGCCGTTCCGGCTGCCATTGCCCAGCTAGGTTTTGAGGTAAAAGAATTTGAAGTAAACGACTTGGCTAACATAGATTTGTCTCAATACCAATCGGTTATGCTGGGCATTAGAATTTATAATGTGCATCCCGAATTAAGAAATTTTGACCAAAAACTATTTGACTACGTACGACAGGGAGGAAATGTAATTATGCAATACAACACGGCATCAAGAAGAGCCACAAGCGAAACTTACGGCCCAAAACCCTTTGAACTCACCAGAAACCGAGTAACCGAGGAAGATGCCAAAGTAAAATTTTTGGCTCCCAGCCATCCCATCATGACAACACCCAACAAGCTGGAGAAAGCAGATTTTGACCATTGGGTGCAAGAACGTGGATTGTATTTTGCAGGAAACTGGGACAAGAGTTACACTCCGTTGTTCTCGTGGGCAGACACAGGCGAAGATGCCCAAACCGGAGCACTCATCGTCACACAACATGGCGAAGGACAGTTTATCTACACAGGAATTTCGTTTTTCCGAGAATTGCCCAATGGCGTAGAAGGAGCTTATAAATTGCTTGCAAATATGTTGAGTTATTAGCCCGATAATCGGGAGTTATTTTAATTCAAAAAAATGTCAAATACCGCGATTGTAAAGAATCTTCTGAATGTTAAGACCGAAGATTTTTAAGAAATAGTAATCAAGTGCGGTGTCATGGCTTGTGCGAGTAAAGGCTAAACTTTATTTACGATTTTTGATTTTCGCCTAATCGAAGGTCAAAAAAATTCCTCAAAATCTTGTTGATTTTTTCGTTCTTTTGTATCTAGACAAAAGGTCACTGAGCAAAATACAAAGAATATAAAAATGCGAGAAAACATAGACAATAACAAAACAGAAACCCAAGACTCCACCAACTGGAAAGCCTGGTATTGGGGGCTTATGATTTTTTTGGCGGTGCAAATTGCCCTTTATTTATACATCACTAACCTATATTCGGCATGAGTTTAATTGATTGGAGTGTTTTATTATTTACGCTTTTTGTGATTGTAGCTTACGGCTCGTGGAAGACTCGTAAAAACAAAAACCTAGAGAGCTACCTCAAAGGAAATAATTCGGAAAACTGGGCGACCATTGGTTTATCCATCATGGCAACTCAAGCTTCTGCCATCACTTTTCTTTCGACACCTGGGCAAGCGTATGAAAGCGGAATGGGGTTCGTGCAGTTTTACTTTGGTTTGCCTTTGGCCATGATTTTGATTTCGGTGTTTTTTCTTCCTATTTATTACCGACTAAAAGTGTACACCGCTTATCAATATCTCGAGCAACGGTTTGATGTGCGAGTAAGAGCTTTCACTGCATTTTTGTTTTTGGTTTCGAGAGGATTAGCCGCAGGAATTACCATTTACGCACCAGCCATTATCTTGTCTACCCTACTCGATTGGAACCTCCAACTTACTTGTTTGCTCATTGGTGGATTGGTGATTGTGTACACCGTTTCGGGTGGAAGTAGAGCCGTTTCGCTTACCCAAAAATGGCAAATGACCATCATCATGGGAGGAATGTTTGCCGCTTTCTTTTATGTACTGGATAGTTTTCCAGAAACTGTTGGACTCTCAGAAGGAATAGACATTGCGGGAAAATTGGGGAAAATGGAAATCATTGACACCACTTTTGACCTCAAAGAAAAATACACCCTTTGGTCGGGATTGATTGCCGGATTGTTTTTGTTCTTGTCCTATTTTGGAACCGATCAATCGCAAGTGCAGCGGTATTTAGGCGGAAAAACCTTGAAAGCTTCTCGAATGGGATTGATGTTCAACGGAATCCTTAAAATCCCTATGCAGTTTTTCATTTTGTTTATTGGAGCTATGGTGTTTGTTTCGTTCCAATTCAACAAACCACCTATTATTTTTAATACTTCGGCAACCAATGTCGAGACCCAAAAACAAGAAAACTTGGTGGTATTAGAAAATGAATACAACACTGTTTTTGAACAAAAAAAGCAAGCCTTATTGTCTGACAATACCGACACAAAAAACATTCAGTTTTTGCAAGCGCAGCAAGATTCTCTCCGACAAAGCTACAAAGCCGAAATGAGCAAAATCGACCCATTGTATGAACCCAAAGATAGCGATTACATTTTCTTGACTTTTGTCCTCAACTTCCTGCCACATGGGCTCATTGGATTGCTGTTGGCAGTCATATTTTCGGCTGCCATGAGTTCAACAGCGGGAGAACTAAATGCCCTAGCATCTACTACTACCATAGATTTTTACAAGAAGTTTTTTAAAGACTCGAAAGACGAAAAGAAAGATTTGAGAGTGAGTAAACTCTTGACCGTTGGCTGGGGAATATTGGCGATAGTTATTGCCTTGACAGCCGGATTGTTCGAAAACCTAATTCAATTGGTCAATATCCTTGGTTCATTGTTCTACGGAACTATTCTGGGAGTATTTCTCTTAGCTTTTTTCTTCAAATGGATTGGAGGAACTGCTGCCTTTGCTGCTGGAATCTTTGGACAATTAGTTGTACTTTCATGTCACTTTCTATCGGTGTACGGATACTTGGAGTTAGGATACCTCTTGTACAACGTCATAGGAAGTGGTACAGTAATCATCATAGGAATAATTTTCCAAACATTTATAAAACAAGAAAAAACAAAACAACAAACATCATGAAAAAAACACTAGTAACATTGACCACTGCCCTTTTTACCCTATTGGCAACTGCGCAAGAATTGCCAGTACCAAGCCCACTAGGCGAGGTAGAGCAAAAAGTAGGACTCACAGAAGTTGAAATAGAATACTCGCGCCCATCAGCAAAGGGAAGAACCATATTTGGGGACCTGGTAAAATATGACGAAATGTGGAGGTTGGGAGCAAACATGGCCACTAAATTAGAAGTTTCGACCCCGATAACCGTGGGAGGGAAAGAAATTGCAAAAGGAGAATACTCCATGCAAGCAATTCCTGCCGAAAACGGAGACTGGACAATCATCATCAACTCTGACGCTGGATTGAGAGGACTTAGCGGATATGACGAAAAGAAAGATGTTGTGAGATTGACAGCGAAGGCGATGGTAAACTCATACACAGAAACTTTCACGATGGGATTTGATAAATTAACGACAACCTCAGCCGTAATTGCTATCGAGTGGGAAAAATTAAGAGTAGAAGTGCCGTTTATGGTGGATACAGATAAGATTGCTAAAGCAAATATTGAAGCTGCTATCAAAGAAGGGAAAGACCTGGACAAAGTATATGCAAGTGCCGCTTCATATTTTAGCAACATGGAAGACTATAAAACCGCTTTGATGTATGCCGACAAATCTCTTGGAGTAAAAAAAACACACCAAGCGATGTTTACCAAGGCAGGAATCTTAAAAGCTAATGGAGATATAAAAGGTGCTATCAAAGCCGGAAAAGAAGCGCTAGAATTAGCAAAACAGGCAGAATCAAAAGGATGGACCAACTATATTGAAGGGAATATTAAGGCTTGGGATAAAGAGTAATATTCTTTTCTTACAAAGAGTAAAAACCGTTATTCTCATTTATTTGGAATAGCGGTTTTTTTTTGAAAGAGATTTTTCATCAATGAAAAAATGAATAAAGCTTATTCAAAGTACAAAATCCAATGAATAAGATTCCTACCTGCGCAGGAATGACAATGAGTAATTATTGAAGAAGTAAAGCAAAACCAAAAACCATCGAAAATCAAGATAAATAAAGTTCCTGCCTGCGCACAAAAACGACGGATTGTAAAGTTTAAATAAATGACAAAACCAATAAATCACAGTTCAAAATCAACCAATTCGCAATATCAATCTACAATCTGAACTATTAATCGTAAATTTGCCGAATATATAGGAAGATCATGGGAAATATAGTAGCAATAGTAGGCAGACCAAATGTAGGTAAATCTACTTTATTCAATAGACTTACAGGAGAGAGGAAAGCGATAGTAGAGGAATCTAGTGGAGTTACTCGAGACCGTCATTATGGAAAATCGGTCTGGAACGGCATGGAATTTTCAGTAATCGATACTGGTGGCTATGTGCAGGGTTCTGATGATATCTTTGAAGGAGAAATAAGAAAACAAGTTCACTTAGCTATAGAAGAAGCAGATTCAATTTTATTCGTAGTAGATACACAAGTTGGAATTACCGACCTTGATGAGAGAGTAGCCAAAATATTGAGAAAAATTGACAAAAAAGTATACTTAGTTGCCAACAAAGTTGATTCACCTATTCACCAAACCATGTCAGCAGAGTTCTATAGCCTTGGATTAGGTGAAGTGTTTAATCTCTCGTCTATTAATGGAAGTGGAACAGGAGAAATATTGGATAAAGTAACCGGAGATTTTGGGGTAAAACCGGAGTTGGAAGACACTTCGGGTGTACCAAAATTTGCCATCGTGGGTAAACCAAATGTGGGAAAATCTTCTTTAATAAACGCATTGATTGGAGAAGAACGAAACATCGTGACTCCCATCTCAGGAACTACACGAGATACCTTAAACACCCGTTACAAATCCTATGGTTTCGACTTCTTTTTGGTGGATACCGCAGGGCTTAGAAAACAAGCCAAAATCCAAGAAGATATTGAGTTTTATTCCACTTTACGATCAGTAAGAGCGATAGAAGAAAGTGATGTGTGTATCTTTATGATTGATGCCATCGAGGGAATTGGTCAGCAAGATTTGAACGTATTTCAAATCATAAAAAAGAACAAAAAAGGTGTAGTGGTTCTTATAAATAAGTGGGATTTGGTAGAGGACAAAGAAACCAATACTACGAAAGAAATGGAGGACAGAGTAAGAAAAAGATTAGCCCCTTTCAATGATGTCCCTGTGATATTTACGTCCACTGTAACGAAACAAAGACTACACAAAGCTTTGGAAAAAGCCATTGATGTTTACGAAAACAGGACTCAAAAAATACCTACCTCGGAACTCAATGACAAGCTACTTCCTATAATCGAACGGACTCCACCGCCAGCGTACAAAGGAAAATATATTAAAATTAAGTTTGTCACTCAATTACCTACTTACACACCAAGCTTTGCTATTTTCTGTAATCTACCTCAATACATCCGTGAGGATTACAAGAGATTTGTTGAGAATCAATTAAGAAAGCTCTATAAATTCGAAGGAGTTCCCATCAATATATTCTTTAGGAAAAAGAACTAATCCAACAGAACAGACTCTTTTGTACCGATTCAGCTCAGTTTCTTCAATTCGAGCAGGAGATTTTCACCGTAAAACCTAGAAGCCGACTCTTGAAACCCTTGCGTAAAGTCAGAAACGTAAAATTTGTTTTTTTTCTCCCTTTGCGAAGAAAGAATTCCCTCCTTCTCCAAAATTAATTTTAGTTTGAGTGCGAGTATGTCCGTGGAATCAAATAGCTTCACTTTTCCGCTAAAAAAATCATGAATCTCCTCCCTGATAAGTACATAATGAGTACACCCTAAAATAAGCGCATCAATGTCACGAAACCTATGGTTTGACAGATAATTTTCGATAACAGTGTGGCTAATTTTGTCTTGACTAAACCCTTCTTCAATCATGGGCGCCAACAAGGGAGTTGCCAATACCTCCATGGTTACTTCCGGGTTTCTTCTTTTTAACTTTTCTTGATACACTCCTGATTCTACGGTAGTTTTTGTAGCAATTAATCCAACCTTTTTTATGGTTTTGTCTTGTACAATTGCTTCCACAATAGGATCAATTACATTGATAATTGGAAATACTCCCTTGTGCATATCTCTCAGTATTTCGTATGAAGTGGCAGAGGCGGTATTACAGGCTATTACTACCGCTTTACACTGTTCTTTTTCTATCAAAAACTGTGAAATATTTTGTACAAAAGAGTGGATGAGCTCCGGAGATTTATCTCCATACGGCAAGTGAGCAGTATCGCCAAAATACACAATAGTTTCTTCTGGCATTAATTTACTAATAGCGTGAGCCACAGTAAGTCCTCCGATTCCAGAATCAAAAACTCCTATTGGTTTTTTAGCATCTTCCATGGTCAAATATAGAGAATATAATCAGCATCCAAAAAGAAAAATGATTCGATGGCTAACTCCTCAAAACTCGATAAATTCAAATATTTTGATTAAAAAATTTACACCTATTGCATAAATTCCCTTAAATTCGAACAAACTAGTGAGAATGAAGAAAGAAAAACAATTACGCTACGACAAAGCCTACTTAAGTATGGCACAAGAATGGGCGAAATTGTCACACTGTAAACGAAAACAAGTAGGGGCGATTATCGTGAAAGACGAAGTAATCATCTCTGATGGATACAATGGAACCCCTACAGGATTTGATAATTGCTGCGAAAATGAGAAGGGCGAAACAAAATGGTACGTATTGCACGCAGAGGCAAATGCCTTAATGAAACTTTCAAAAAGCACGAATAGCTCAAAAGGAGCTACACTATACATTACATTGTCGCCTTGTAAAGATTGTGCAAAACTTATCCTACAAGCAGGGATCAAGCGAGTTGTTTACCTCAATGAATACAAAGACTGCTCAGGACTAGAATTTTTGAAAAACTCGGGAATAACACTCGACCATATTGCCATTTAATGAAAAAATCTATCTTATTTTTCCCCTTATTTTTAGCCATTGCTGTTGCTATTGGTTTTTATTTGGGGCAAAAAAACAACACTCCTTTTTTTGAAAAAAAGGAAGCTAATAGCTCAATCGATTACAACTCGAAACGAAAATTGTTTCAAGTCTTAGAAGTGATCAAAAAAGAGTATGTAGACACCATATCGGATAAAGAGCTTACCGATAAAACCATTGAGCAACTTCTTGCAAATTTGGATCCACACTCGGTATATATGCCCTACAAAAAGAACAACAGAGAAGAAGAAAACCTCAAAGGAGAGTTTGCTGGAGTCGGGGTGAAATTTATTATTCTTCACGACACTCTTTTCGTAACAAACGTGATCGACAATGGACCAGCATTTAAAGCCGGGCTGAAAAATGGCGACATGATAGTAAAAATAGATACCACAGAGGTTGCAGGCGTAAATTTACAGAATGAAGAAGTAATGAATCTCCTGAAAGGCATACCAAACACCAAAGTTATTGTTTCGGTAAAAAGAGGTAACGAAATCCTATCAAAAACTATTAAGCGAGGTATTATTCCTATTAAAAGTGTTACCGCCTCCTTTATGCTTTCAGACACCGTTGGCTACATCAAACTAGTAAGGTTCTCCGAGACCTCTGCTCAAGAATTTTTCTATGCTTCAAAAAAACTCTTGAGTCAGGGAATGAAAAAATTGGTCTTCGACTTGAGAGGAAATGGTGGTGGATATTTACAAATTGCTGAACAAATTGTGGATGAATTTCTAGAAAATGGAAAACTGATTGTGTACACAAAAGAAAAAGATGGCAAGAAAAACTCAGCTTTTTCTACCGCAAATGGTATTTTAAAAGAAATTGAACTTGCCGTACTGATAGATAGCGAATCGGCAAGTGCCAGCGAAATTGTAGCAGGAGCTATCCAAGATAACGACCGAGGAACTATCTATGGAAGAAGATCTTTTGGAAAAGGACTGGTCCAAAAACCTGTGCTATTGGCTGACAGCTCCTCAATAAGAATTACGATTGCGCGATATTACACCCCAACAGGACGAAGCATCCAGAAACCTTATCAAAAAGGAAATCACTACGATTACATGATGGAACTCTATGACAGAGATAGAAATGGAGAATTATTTGAGGTAGATTCCACTATTTTTGTAGATTCTCTTCGCTACGAAACAGAACAAGGAAAAATTGTCTACGGAGGAGGTGGAATTATGCCAGATATTTTCATCCCTTATGACACAAGCGGATATTCTTCTTACTACCGAAAAGTGTCTTATAGCAGAGTATTGACCGAATTCGCTATTGATTATTTAAAAAATAACAGAAAAACTTTGACCGCAAAAGGACTCGAAAAGTACAACGAGCAGTTCGTGATTAATGAATCCTTATTTTCTTCCTTTGTAGCATTTGCCAAAAAACGGGAAATCACAGGGAATGCTCCTGACATAAACACTTCTAAAGAGAGAATAAAACAACGACTTAAAGAAGAAATAGCTTCTGGCATTTGGGATGAAGCAGGGAGAGAATATATTCTCTCTCAAACTAATAATGACTTGAAAGTTGTACTAACTAAATAAAACAAAAAAAGAGAAACTTTCGTTTCTCTTTTTTTTCTGATGTATAACTAAGTTTAAGTTAGCCTTTATTTATACTAACTACTCGTGGGTTTCTTTAACAAAACTCATTGTAGGCCGCAGCCAAATTATCTGCAATTGCTTCTGCGGTGTTTCCTTCGATGTGATGTCTTTCGAGAAAGTGCACCAATTTGCCCTCCTTAAACAACGCGATACTTGGCGAAGACGAAGGGTAAGGCAAAGTATATTTTCTTGCTTGAGCTACCGCTTCGGCATCTACTCCTGCGAACACAGTCACGAGGTTGTTTGGTTGTTTTTCAGCCATTTGCACCGATAGTTTTGCTGCTGGACGTGCATTTCTTGCTGCGCATCCGCACACAGAGTTTATCACACACAAAGTGGTTCCTCCCTGGTTTAGTACTTCATCTACTTGTTCTGGGCTTCTCAATTCTTGGAAACCTGCTCCTACTAAATCTTCTCTTATTGGAGCTGTTATTTCTTCTGGATACATAGTTGTAGTGTATTTTCTAGTTATCAATTTATTTCTATATAAAGCTATTGAAGTTCTTCTTCAATTGCCTGTAAATCGAGAATTACTTTTCCGAAACCTTCTTTACAGTAAACAGCTGCTCGACTCCAAGGTAAAACTCAATCTTATCTTCTTTTAGCGTGTAATAAGATGCTTGACTCAACACTTTTAAGAACCTTGATTCAAATGCATTGTCAAATTCCGCACAAGCTTTTTCTGTTGCTCCAATACCTTTAAAACTTACATTTCGTCCCTCCTGCTTTACTTCTCCAAAAAAAGTATTACATCCCGTAAATCCAGATATTCGACCCTCGGTAATAGAGAAACTTATTCCTTTATTTTCAGCAAATACTTTACCAACACTCGTCACAAGATAATTGCCTTGTAACACTAATTCTGTGGCCACTATCACTATTTCACCGTTAGAAAAGAATTGTACTTCCCTCCCATACTTTGCAATGCTGTCAACCTCTCTCATTGACTTCATGAACACTTGCTCTACCTCAGATCGCTCTCCTTGACAAGCCATTCTTGTTGAGCCCAGCTTATCTACAGAAGTTAATCCAGAAGGTTTTACCCTACCAAAAAAGGTGTTGCATCCATTATTACCACTAATATTACCATTGGATTCTATCCGTAGGGTAGGAATAATTCCAGAAAAATGATAGATAGACATTTCGGAAACTATATAGTCTCCTGATATCTCGTCTAGCGTAAATTTAGGTTTGATTACTTTCTTGATTATCTCCTCAGATTCTGCAACACTTTTCTTCGGAGTGGTACAGGAAATTACAAACAGTAAAGAAGCAGACAACGTCACAAGTTTTTTCATGATTTTTATTTTTCGTAAAGGGTTGAAAACTTGTGCCAATTGATTTCTTTTAGATGTTATAAGCACCAAGAAGTAATACTGGGTTTTCCATAAGGTTCTTGAAGGTATTCAAAAACTGAGAACCAGCAACTCCATCTACCACTCTGTGGTCGCACGACAAGGTTACTTTCATAATATTGCCAGGCACCACTTCTCCATTCTTTACCACTGGCACTTGATTAATTCCTCCTACTGCCAATATACAGGAGTCTGGAGTATTAATAATCGCAGTAAACTCCTCGATTCCAAACATTCCTAAATTCGAGATTGTAAATGTATTTCCTTCCCAATCTTGAGGTTGAAGTTTTTTGTCATTCGCTTTTTTCGCAAATTCTCTTACCTCAGTAGATATTTGAGTCAATGTTTTTCCATCGGCAAATCTTACAACAGGAACAAGCAACCCGTCTTCTACCGAAACAGCAACACCAATATTTACATGTTCATTTTGACGAATGGTATCGCCCATCCACGCGCTATTGATAGTTGGATGTTGCTTCAAAGCGGTTGCACATGATTTAATTACCAAATCATTAAAAGAGACCTTATTAGGCGCAATACTTTTATTGATAGCTGCTCTTGCTTCCATGGCATTATCCATGTCAATTGCTACGGTCAAATAGAAGTGAGGAGCTGTAAATTTACTCTCACCTAGTCGTCTAGCTATTGTTTTTCTCATTTGTGAAACAGGCACCTCTGTGTAGGTTTCTCTGTTTACAAAATTTGTGGCATTACCGCCTTTAAAATTATCGATATCTCTTTTTATGATTCTTCCCCCTTCACCTGTTCCTTTTATTTGAGACAAGTTCAAACCTTTATCCATTGCCAATTTCTTAGCCAACGGAGAAATTTTCATGTCACTCGAAGTCTCAGAATATGAAGGCTGTGACTTTGGTGCTTCCACTACTACTTTTGTTGGAGTTGGAGCCGCTTTTGGCGCTTCCTTTTTTGGAGCTGCTGGTGCTGGTTTAGATTCAGCTTTTGGTTCTTCTTTTGTTTCAGCAGATGCATTTGCTCCACTTGCTTCGTCTTTCAAAATACCCGAAACATCTTCTCCCTTTTCACCAATGATGGCTAAAATATCATTTACCGGAGCTCCTTTTCCTTTTTCTACACCAATGTGCAACAAAACCCCATCAAAAAAGGATTCAAATTCCATGGTTGCTTTGTCTGTTTCAATCTCGGCAATTAATTCTCCTTCTTCTACGCTATCTCCTATTTTTTTATGCCATTCTGCCACTACTCCTTCCACCATCGTATCACTCAACTTGGGCATTCTTATAATTTCAGCCATATCTCTTAATCTTAGTTTTTTCTGTTGGTTAATTCTGTTTATTTATATTCTATAAGAAAAGGGTATTCCTCTTTGTACACATCTTCGTACAATTCATCCCCATCTGGGTAAGGAGATTCTTCAGCAAATTTAATTGATTCAGCAACTAAATCTTTCACCTTTTTGTCAATGATTTCCAATTCTTTTTCTGTCGCAAATTTGTTTTCTTTAATGGTTTTCAACACCTGAGAAATTGGATCTATTTCCATATACCCTTCTACCTCTTCCTTGCTTCTATATTTTTGCGGATCACTCATAGAATGTCCTTTGTATCTGTATGTTTCGATATTGAGCAAGGTAGGTCCATCCCCTTTTCTGGCTCTTGCCACTGCACGTTCCATTGCGGCATGAACAGCCTCACAACTCATTCCGTCAACTGTTTCGCTAGGCATGTCATAGGACAATCCCATTTTAGTCATATCGGTTACATTGGTGGTTCTCTCCACAGAAGTTCCCATTGCGTAGTTGTTATTCTCAATTACAAATACTACGGGTAATTTCCACATCATTGCCATGTTAAATGTTTCGTGAAGCGCTCCTTGTCTTGCTGCACCATCCCCAAAAGAGGTAACTACCACATTTTTGGTTTTGTTGTATTTTTCGGCAAAGGCAATTCCTGCTCCCATTGGTATTTGAGCCCCCACAATTCCGTGTCCTCCCCATAGACCTATCGAAGTATCAAACATATGCATGGACCCTCCTTTTCCCTTAGAGCATCCAGTTGTTCTGCCATATAGTTCTGCCATTACATACTTTGGATGCATCCCTAATCCAATGGGATGAGCATGATCTCTATAAGCAGTAATATGCTTATCTCCTTTTCTTGTTGCACTCACAGTTCCAGCAACAATCGCTTCTTGTCCAATGTACAGGTGGCAGAATCCTCCAAACTTTTGTTGAATGTACAACTGACCTGTTTTCTCTTCAAATTTTCTCATCAAAAGCATGTCTTCATACCATTTTAGATATTGAGCTTTTGAATGCTTTAGTTTTGTTTTGCTTGACGCTTTTTTTGCAGCTATAGCCATAATTATTCGTTTTTCAATTCAATTTCATTAAACATAAATGGAAGTACAGTTTCTATACTTTCCGCAATGTATACTTCACCAGATTCTCCCATCATTAGTAACCGAATCGGTTGGTTTTGTTTCAATTCATACTCTGCCATCGACTGCCTACAAGCTCCACAAGGCGAAACAGGATGAGTTACATCAAACCGTTTTGCAAAAGCTGTAACAGCTATCGACTCAATTTTTTGGTCCGAGTGATGAGAATTGGCATAATAAATTGCCACTCGCTCAGCACACATTCCCGAAGGATACGCCATATTCTCTTGGTTACTTCCTTCCACTATTTCATCCGAGTCCAACCGTATTGCTGCTCCTACATAAAATTGAGAATAAGGAGCATAAGCTTTCTTACTTACCTCTTTTGCTCTCAATACAAGTTCTTTATCTTTCGAAGGTAGGTCATCCAAGCTAGAATAAACAGTCAACTCTATGTTATGTTTTAATTTTTTGGCCATAATTTTCCCGTCTCTCCGAAAAAAGTAGAGTAAAGATAAACAAGTATTTTATATTGTGCGGGTTTTGAAGTGAATTTTCAACGAAGTTCAATCAATCATTCTACTCTTTTTTGCTCAAAAAAAAGATCGAGAATTTCAGAACATTCTTGCGCCATTACTCCCCCTTTTAATTCAGTTTTTGGATGTAGAACAGTTTCACTCAAAGTGGTAAATCCTTTTTTGGGATCCGATGCACCAAAAACTACTCTTTTTACTTTCGTCCAGAAAGCAGCACCGGCACACATCAAACAAGGTTCCAAGGTAACATACAAGGTACAAGTATTCAGGTATTTGTTGCCAAAATATTCCGATGCGGAAGTAAATGCAAGCATTTCGGCATGTGCCGTAAAATCATTCAAAAGTTCTGTTTGGTTGTGGGCTCTAGCGATGATTTTATTCGCAGAAACAATCACTGCACCGATAGGTAATTCTCCTTCATCAAAAGCTAATTTGGCTTGATTAAATGCTTGTTTCATGAAGTGTTCATCCGAAAAAACAGACAATTTAAATTCAGACATTCTGTACCAATTTTATTTTTTCAATTTTGGAATTGGAGCACTCTAAAATTTCAAAATGAAATTCTTCAATCTCAATAATGTCTCCTTCATTAGGAATATTCTCATGAATTGTGACAATTAATCCCGCTAAAGTTTCATATTCATCCGACTCAGGCAGTTCCAATCCGTACTCACTATTGATGTAGGCTATTTCTTGCCGACCCGAAAAGATAAAAACCGACTCGTTGTGTTGTTCTTCAATAAGCTCTTCGCTATCGTGCTCATCCTCAATTTCCCCAAAAATCTCCTCTACTACATCTTCCATGGTAATGATGCCCGCTGTTCCGCCATATTCGTCTACCACAATCGTAATTCCCTGTTTTTGTTTTATGAACTGATTCAACAGTTTATTCACTGGCATAGATTCTGCCACTATTCCCACAGGTCTTAATATTTCCGTGATACTTTCTGGATTCTTGAACATTTCGAAAGAGTGAACATAGCCTATGATGTTGTCGATCGTGTCTCTAAAAACCATAATCTTGGAATACCCAGTCTCCACAAACTCTTTCCCCAGTTCTTCTACGGATTGTTCCACGTTTACAGCTTTTATTTCCGTTCTAGGAATCATGCAATCTCTTGCTTTTACCTTGTTAAAGTTGAGCGCATTGTGAAACAATTGTACTTCGTGGTCTTGCTCTTTGTCGGTTTGTACTTTTGTAGATTTATTTAGATAATCATCCAAATCAATTGCACCAAAATTAACTTCTCCAATTACTTGCTTACTTCCAAAAAGACCCAATATAATCCCCGAGATGAATGTTACCATCATAGTAAGTACATACAATGCTCCGTATACAATAACCAGTGGATAAGCCAGAATCGATAATGTTCTGTTCGGGTTTATTCTGAAAATTGTTTTTGGCAAGAACTCAGCTGTAACCAAAATAATAAGGGTTGAGATGAGGGTTTGAATCAACAAGATTAGCCCAGGTAACTCAATTGTATCGATGTAATCGGGAAATAATTTTGCGATAATGAGTTCTCCCATAAATATTCCATACACCACCAACGCAATGTTATTTCCAAGCAGAAGAGTGGTGATGAATTTTGATTCGTTCTTCACGAAGAAAGATAAAATTCTGGCACTGACTACACCCTGTTTTTTGTCTATCTCAATTTTCAATCTATTGGATTGGAGGTAAGCTATTTCTGATCCTGAAAAAAAAGCAGAAAACAAGAGTGAGAGTAGAATGATAAGTAACACGTAGTGTTCCATTTAATTGAAATTCTGAAATTGAAGATACAAAAAGTTGTGAGGTTTACGATTTTTTTTGCTTCGATTCTTGATTAGTCTTTTCCATTCGGATTCGAATAAATCGTCTTAGTAGATACATCACAACGGGGATGAGTAAAAAAAGTAGGTAAAACTTAGCCGTTTCCACGTCATCTATAATAAACTCATACACAAAAAAAGCGGCCACCAACAAAGAGAAGTATAGCCAAAATTTCTCGAGTCCTCTATTGAATTTTTCCATGATTATTGTGCTTCTGCGATTACCTCGGTTACATCAGGAAGGTGAGATTTAAGTAATTGTTCTACTCCTCCTTTTAGGGTTGCAGTAGAGGAAGGACATCCACTGCAAGATCCTTTTAAAATAACCGTAACTTTACCTTCCTCAAAGGATTTAAAATGAATAGCTCCTCCGTCATTTTCTACCGCTGGACGAACAAATTCCTCCAACAGATCTACAATTTTCTGATCTAATTCTGAAGTAATAGTTGGCTCAAAATGAGCTGAAACCGTAGGTTTTTCTTCGGCTTGCGTAGCTCTCGGAGTAGGCAATGATGACACCACAACTGGGTTCTTTTTTAAGGAATCACCTATGAATAGTCTTAGCTCTAATGTTATGTCTTCCCACTCTATTTCTGCCATTTTAGACACGGTAATAAAGTTTCTTGTGATAAAAACTCCCTTCACAAAAGGAAAAGCAAACAAAGACTCTGCAATTTCTGAAGAATTTTTTGCCTCCTCTTTACTCAGGTATTCAGCTACAACATCTTCTCCCACCAACATCTTGTTGGCAACGAATTTCATTGTATTTGGGTTCGGTGTCATTTCCGAATAGATCGTGATTGGCATTTCTTGTGTTTCCATCTTTTCGTTTTATTGACTACAAAGTTACTAAAAACTAGTTCAGAATTTCTTCTTTTCACAAATTCTCGCTATTTTGATACTTATTAACCTTAAAAAACTTATTACTCTGGCATTTGTACTTATTATTTACATTGGATTTATCATTTTTCTTATTGCTTCCCTCTGGAAAATGTTCGAAAAAGCTGGACAACCAGGCTGGGCAGCCATAATTCCTTTCTACAACATTTATGTATTAACCCAAATTGCAGAAAAACCGGAGTGGTGGCTGATTTTATTCTTTATTCCCCTCGTAAACCTCATCGCCTCCATCATGGTGTGGTCAGCAATCTCAACAAGATTTGGAAAAGGCGATGGATTCACCGTTGGGCTAGTTCTCTTGTCATTTATCTTTATCCCAATCTTAGCCTTTGGAGACGCTAAATACAAAGGAATCAATCCAAAAATTTCGAATGAAGACATTTTGGATGATGTCTTAGAAAACTAAAAAGACATGAAGAAAAAACTCCCCGAAATGCTCAATGTACTAACAATCATAACGATTGGTTGGAGTTTTATGATGCTGGTATCGAGCATAGTAAATGCTTTTGTATTTTCGGGAAACATTGACATTGTTCGCGAAGAAATTGCCAATACCGATATTGAAGGTAAAAAAGGGGAACCCTTTCTTCAGGTTCTATTCGAAGTGGCAGATACTGTCTTGGAACATGCAGAATTACTCAACTACAATAGTATGGTGGTGTATCTATTAAGTATCATTGCTGCTTTACTCATGCGAAAACTACTGAAACTTGGATTTTGGTTGTATATCTGTGCTACAGCCTTAGAAATTAGCATCCCTCTTTTGCTACTAGACAACAAGCTAGCAGCCGCAGCTGTGATTGTAGGGAGCATTTTTTCTCTTGTATTTATCATCTTGTACGGGGTTAATTACAAGCACCTAACAAGTAACTAAGAATCCACCAAAAAAGAATAAAAAAGAGCCCCTCATTCAGGGGTTCTTTTCTTTACAATCCAATTTGGATTAATTATATTTGTTCTAAATAATCATTTACAGTTAAACTTAAAAAATTATGTCATTTACATTACCAGAATTACCTTATGCATACGATGCATTAGAACCTCATATTGATGCGAGAACTATGGAAATACACCATAGCAAACACCATAATGGATATACAACTAAACTAAACGGAGCTATTGAAGGAACTGAGCTTGCAGGAAAATCTATTGAAGAAATCTTGAAGAACCTGGATATGTCGAATGGAGCAGTCCGAAACAATGGTGGAGGCTTTTACAACCACCGATTGTTTTGGACAATTATGTCTCCAAATGGAGGCGGAGAACCAACAGGTGAATTAGCCTCAGCGATTAACGCTGCTTTTGGATCATTCGAAGGATTTAAAACTGCATTTTCAAATGCTGCAGCAACTCAATTTGGCTCAGGATGGGCTTGGCTATGTGTTCACCCAGGAGGAAAACTAGAAGTGTGTGGAACTCCAAACCAGGATAATCCGTTGATGTCGGGTATCGGTTGCTCAGGATTCCCTATCATGGGAATAGATGTATGGGAACATGCTTACTACCTAAACTACCAAAATAGAAGACCTGATTATATTACTGCTTTTTTTAATGTAATTAATTGGGAAGAAGTTGCAAAAAACTATGCAGAAAACAAATAAGAGAGTTCATTAAAAAAAGCCCGTATGACAGCATACGGGCTTTTTTTCATTTATTTGACCTACATTAATTCCTAATCAGTCTATCATGAAACATATTTCACTCTGTATTTTGCTATCTCTGACTCTTCCCCAATTATCGAGTTCAATGTTCGCCACCCCTCTCAATTATGACAATACTTTGGAATTTGAAAGCACTTTATCTCCTATAAAAGGTTTATCAGTAGATTCTCTCTCACCAAAAGAATTTAACAAAATGAAAGCTACTGCCGTTGTTTTAACAGTTACATTAGGAGTGTTTGGGGTTCACAGAATGTATTTGGGAACTTCTCCTCGTATTCCAATAACCTATACACTTACTCTAGGAGGTGGATTCTTTGTTCTTCCAGCTATCGATATTGTGTATATCATAAATGCTAAATCTCCCGAACAACTCACCAACAATAATTCTATTTTTATTTGGAACAAAACAAAAAAAAGCAACCTTTGATAGTCGCTTTTTTACTTATTTGTATTGCTTTTCGTAGTATTTCTGGTATTCACCAGAAGTAACATTTTCGAGCCAATCTTCATTCTTTAGATACCATTCTACGGTCTGCTCCAGACCAACCTCAAAAGTAATAGACGGCTCCCATCCCAATTCATTCTTAATTTTGGTAGCATCAATTGCATAGCGCATATCATGTCCCGCTCTATCTTTGACATACGTTATTAACTTCTCACTTTCTCCCTGCTCTCTCTTCAATTTTTTATCCATAGTTCGACAAAGAAGCTTCACCAAATCAATGTTTGTCCATTCGTTATTTCCACCAATATTGTAAGTCTCTCCAAATTTTCCGTTGTGAAATATAACGTCAATTGCCCGTGCATGATCATTTACCCAAAGCCAATCTCTTATGTTCAATCCTTCCCCATAAACTGGCAAAGGCTTCTGTTGTTTGATATTATGAATCATGAGCGGAATCAACTTTTCTGGAAACTGGTGAGAGCCGTAATTATTCGAACAATTAGAAATCTTTACTGGCATTCCGTAAGTGTGAAAGTAAGCTCTAACTAGGTGATCTGAACTTGCCTTGGAACTTGAATAGGGACTTCTAGGGTCGTAAGGAGTATCCTCAACAAAAAAACCTTCTTTGCCAAGCGATCCGTATACCTCATCTGTAGAAATATGGTAAAACACCTTATCCTCAAAATTATCGTTCCAACTGTTTCGAGATGCATTTAGCAAATTGATCGTGCCTATCACATTTGTCTTAATAAACTCCGTAGGATTTGATATGGATCTATCTACATGAGATTCAGCGGCTAAATGAACAACCCCATCAAACTGGTGTTTATCAAATAAATTTATCACGAAACGTTCGTCCACAATATCTCCCTTGCAAAACGTGTAACGTGGATTTGATTCTACATCTTGTAGATTTTCTAAATTCCCAGCATAGGTTAATTTGTCCAAATTTACGATGTCATATTCGGGGTATTTTTGCAAGAACAATCTTACCACATGGGAACCAATAAATCCGGCACCTCCCGTTATCAATATCTTTTTCATCAACTCTCGTTTTTAACAAAAATGGCTGCATAGAATTTCTATGCAGCCATTTTAATAGTATTTACTTTAGATTATAAATGCCACAAATCGTGTTCTATAATCAGCATTTTGTTTTTAATCTTTTCACCCTCGAGTAAAACTTTTATTCCGTTTTTCTCGTAGTGATTTATTTCTCTGTCGTACACGTTGGACTCCTTGTAAATGTAACTAGCAAATTGTCTTTTCCAAAACAAATCATCAAACGACATTCGTTGTGCATCGTTTTGTCTGTTGTACACAAAATAATTTTGAAATACGTAACGACACTCTGGGAAATACAACCAAAACAGCTGCTTTGGCGCTTTAAACTCACCATCTTCATCATAGGTTGCGATGATAGGACAAATTCCTATTATTCTCACATCCATAACAGATCTTTGCTTATCAAAAAACCAATCTTCCTTCACTAAGTATTGCATAATGTTTTCAGCGGTAACTGGATCCTTTGAAGTAATGAAAATATCATCGCCTTCTTCGTCAAACATGGGTTCACCGTTTTCATCCAATTTTTGCACTTGAGAAGTATTATACAACAAGTTATCAATCGAAGTTTTGTAGGTTGTATCGTTTGTATTTCCTTGAGGAGCCACAACCGGGTATAAAAACTCACCATCAAAATCTAACTTTCCTTCTCCATTGATTTCATAAGGAGTAAGACTTCCTTCTGTTTCAATTCCATACTTAATTATGTCCCATAACGCCATTCTATCAGTGAGTGGCTCACGTGGGTAAAACAAAGGGAAATTTAACTTCTGTTGAACGTCAATCACCCTCCATATTCTCTTACTCCACATTACGTCAGCTTCTCGCAAAGGCACGTATGAAATCACTTTCTTTGTTGGTATATGTTGTTGTACATACAACCCATCCAATACATTGGACGGAGATACACCAGTGCTTTGTAATTGTGCTAAAGCAACTCCCGCCATCAATGCTGATGCCGCCAGTGCTAATGCTATTATTTTCGTCTTCATCTCGTTTCTTTTTAATCCGTATTTAACTAGTACGCAATTTAAGTCTTAATATTGTCTTACAACACCTTGAAGGTAAGACCTCCAATTGGTTTAGACTTTCCGTCAGGTCCAGCAACCATTACGTCACTAAAATAAACCTTTTGTCCCTTCTTCGCGTTTTTCAACAAGTTCTTCATCTTAGGGGTTAATGAACCTCCTCTTCCTTTTTCTTCAATTAATTTTCCATTTACAATTACTTCTAGGGTAAATGATTTTACAGAGAACTGAACGTCCAAAGGTGAATCGGCTAATTTAGCTGTCAAAGGTGGTGTTTGTTTCAATAATCCACTTTTAATCGTGTTATCTCCGTAGGTTCTTCCTGCAAAGTATGGCTGTGGTTTAGGCATTGGCATAATTCTAAACTTTTGGAATCCTACTTTTTTTCCATCAGCAGTTACAGAGACAGTCGCCTCCTTTCCTCCTCCTACTTGTGCAATGTACAAATCTCCTTTTTTGGAGAAAGACTTACACCCAGAACAAGAAACTTTTACTGCATCTGGTGGATATCCTGAAGCTACCGCTTGAATTTTGTTGTCATACCCTCTGTACATTACATTCAGTTCAGGTGCCGCAATGGATGCCGATGGCTTACCTACGGTATATTCAAAAGCAAATGGCAATTCTGTTGGCGTTCCTGCCAACTCTACCAATAAGTTTCCTTCTAGATTTCTTTTTCCTGGCGAACCTGCACTAATTACAAATGCACCCGAATCAGAAGTAGCGTAATCCCCTGCATCACCCATTCTGTATTTGATTGGGTATTTTTTAGTTGAGTCAAATGCAACAATCCCAACCTTTACGTCAAGTTTTTCACCAACGTTTAAGTACTGTGTAGAGGCAATAACTTGAGCTTCTACCTTGTTGATATTCATCATTGGTTTGTCAATTCTAGACAACAACATTTTGGATGCCTTTTGTTGAGCAAGTCGAATATCGTTTCTCAAAGAAGTCATAGTACTCACAACTCCTACCATTGGTTGGTGGTAGAATCTCGCAACGTTCCAATCTTTCATTTCTTTGTGTTGCTTTACCTTCTCAGGTTTTGTTAAACTTGAATAAATCTCAGTTAACTCCGCTTTATTTGGATGGTTGTCATCTTTCAAAAACTTCGCAAATTCTTCTAGACTTCTTAAGTTGGATTTCGTGATTTCGTGCCATTTGTTTTGATCATCTTTCACCGAGTCTGCTACAGTCAAAATCAACTGATCTCTGTATTCGATCAATTTCTCTCTCAGGGCTCTCCCTCTTTTGATAGACTTAGGAGTATCTCCTCCAAAAAATCTTGTTGGAGTATCGTAGTCATCTTTTTTCTTAATTTCGTCTAGCGGAGTATATTCAGTAACTTGTGTAGTAGGGTCCTTTTTGAACCATACTTTTCCCTCAGTTTCTTTGAACATCTCATTTAGTTCGTTGTAAAACAAATCATCTGCACTATTAGAAAATTCTTTTATTTTGTTGAACACTGGTTCTATTTCCGCAGCTGTCTTTTTTGACTGAGGATCCTCTTTCAAGAAGGCGATTTTAGTGCCAACACCATTAATAGCTTGCACAATATTTGTGTTTTGCTCTAGTGCTTGTTCATCTATTGTAATAAAGGCATCAAGAATACTCTTGGAAACGTTTAGTGCCAACATTGCTGTTAGAACCAAATACATCATTCCAATCATTTTCTGCCTTGGGGTTTCTTTTCCACCTGCCATTTTTTTCTTGTTTTAAAAAGTTAATAATTGTTTTAATACAATTGACTATTACCCGTTCGGGTTAATATTCATGGCATTTAGCATGTTACCATATACTTTGTTAAGTGCTTGCAAGTTTTTACTTAACTCAGTGATATTCGCTTTGTAGTTTTTCGTATCTTCAACTGAATCCGCAAGAGTTCCCATCATTTCACCAATTCCAGCTTGGATTTTCTTTGAGTTTTCAAGAGATTCTGTAGCTCCCTCTAATTGCATTTCGTATACTTTGTTCAATGCTGTAAGGTTTCCTGCCACTTTTTGCATTTCTTCACCAAAAGATTTACCAGCTTCAGTCGAATCAGTCAATCCCATTAGTGATTCACTTGCTTTTGAATAAGACTCAGCCAAACCATCTACCTTATCGGCAGCATTCTTCAAACTATTTGTGTAATCTGCAGAAACAGAAGTAGCATCAGACATGTTACTTATTTTATTCGCGGTTTCCGACAAGTTTCTCATTCCATTCCCTAAGCTTTCGATGAGAGCTCCATCAATCTTCGCTTCTTCCAACATTCCGTCTAGTTGCTGTGTTATAGTACCTCCAGAGTTTCGGTTCATCAATGAAGTAATTTCATCATCATCAGAATCGTGACCTAAAGCCAATTCTGGGTATACAAGTGTCCAGTCGTATTCTTCGTGGATTGGTTCAAATGCTGAGAATAAGAAAATAATTGCCTCTGTTCCAAGACCTACAGTAAGCATCAAACTTGCTCCCGGCCAGTGTTGGATTTTAAATAAGGCTCCAACAATTACAATTGCTGCACCAATTCCGTACAATTTTGACATAAAATTTTTCCATGCTTTAGTTCCTGGTTTCATAGACTTTTTTTCTTTTTTAGTTTGTTATTAATTGTGTTATTCTTTGAACGTCCGATTCAAATGGGTTGTATTAAATAATAAAATCTGCTGGGTAATTAGTTTACGTCTCCTCCTTTTTCGTTTCCTCCTCTTCCAAGATAACTAGAAACACATCTAAATCCGATGTAGCTTTTCGCAGTATCTTGATACTCGTATGTTCTTGAACCTGTTTGAAGGTAATAGCCAATATCCTTCCAAGATCCTCCTCTAATTACTTTTCTTTTCATTGAGATAGGGTCATGATCCAATGCATTGTACTCGTATTCAGGGTTCAGGTCATGAGAAAATTCATACATGGATTCATCATAAGCTGTATTGGTCCATTCTGCTACATTTCCTGCCATACAATATAATCCGTAATCGTTTGGATGGTAAGAGGTTACTTTTACTGTGTAGGTTCCTCCATCTTCCATGTATCTTCCTCTCATAGGTTTAAAGTTTCCTAAGAAACATCCTTTCGAGTTTCTGATATAAGGTCCTCCCCAAGGATATGGACTTTGGTCTAATCCTCCTCTAGCTGCATACTCCCACTCTGCCTCGGATGGCAATCTGAAATTGTCGATTCTTGGATCACCAATTCTTCCTAGGTGACCGTTTAATAAGTTCGTTCTCCATACACAGAAAGCTTTTGCTTGATTCCAAGTAATTCCTACTACTGGATAATCATCGTATGCTACACTCGAAAAGTATTGTCTTGCATAAGGCTCGTTGTACGAATAGGCAAAATCGTTCACCCATACTAACGTATCTGGGTAAACATTGATTTGTTCGTGAATAATAAATCTAGAACGATCCGAATGAGATCGAATAGCATTGTTTTGCCCCTTGCTGTTTCTCCAACCTAAATCTAGGTCTCTACCTTGTTGAATCTCTTCATCATATTGATCCACTGGAAAATCGAAACCTTCGTCCTTCATTTTCAATCTATGCTCTTCTCGGTCTTCGTATTCAGTATTAGAGATAGCTTTTACTACAGGCCTTCCTTTTTGAGCTGCTGCTTTAAAGTCTATCCAGTAGTAATCAAATGTTAATTTTCGTACGTCCACTTCTCTTGCCCCATAAAATCTCTGATTTTCTGGCAATACCATTTCGGACATTAAAATTGGATAGAAGTCAGGGTCTTCCCAATCTATTTCTACATCCCAATCCAAATTCCAGTCTTCTTCGTCTTTTTCCTCAAGCTCATCGTCATAAGTAGGCAATAAAAATTCTTCCGGAAATTCTTCCGCAAGGTATCTCATTGCGATAGAATCTCTTACCCAATAGACAAACTGACGATATTCATTGTTTGTAATCTCAGTATGGTCCATATAAAAAGCAGAAACCGTTACCGTTTTTGTTTTGTTTTGCTGAGTAAAAGGAACGTCTTGGTCACTTTGTCCCATTTGAAAACTTCCTGCAGCGATATATTGCATATCCAACGGATCATACCCATACCACTCTGGCCTTCCCTGCACACCAATCAACTCTCCATTACCTGTTTGACAGCTGGAAAACACCAAAACTGCAAACCCTATCATTGTTGCTAATCTTTTCATATCTCTCATTCTTTTCTTTTAGAATTATTAACAAATATATTGTTAATAACTCAAAATTCAATCCTTATTACGCTAAAAATTTAATTATGTTTCAATTTTTTTATAAAAAATACGGGTGAACTTCTTTCTCTTCTCTAATTGGCGGAGTTACACTAAAACAGTAGTTTAACATTATTTCGTGGTTTCCATTAGTGAAATAGTTACTTAAAAACGAAGTTCCTAACCCATAGGAATATCCCACCTTAAGAGCTCCTCCTTTCAATAATTGCAGTCCTGCCATTGGCGCTATTGCATCATTGTGTCTGTAAGTCGCTCCAGCCCAAAATGTATTGTAAGCTAAAACGTGTAAATTAAAATCATATTGTGTTTTTATCCCGTCCGACTTAATGAGCACGTTGGGTTTTAATACAAATCCTCCCAAAATCTCAGGAGATTCGTATCCTCCCATCACAAAATAATGTCTGGATGCAGAAACACTAAGAGCTTTTAATTCGGTTTGGGTAATGTTTGTAGTAGAAATACCTAAATATAAACTTGGGTTTTTGTAATACAATCCAGCATTAAAACTCATCCCTCCTTCGTTTTGATTTCCAGTTGGTATTGATTGATCTTGTCCTGCACCCGTTCCTCCAGGAACTCCATCTGGTGTAATCCATGTCCCATTAATACTCTTTTGAAAATAACCTGCAGACAACCCAATTGCGAAGTTTCCTCCTCCGATGTCGCTCAGACCTAAATCTCGTAGGTGAAGGGAATAAGACAATCTGAATACATTGTTTTTTTCAAACCCAATTTGGTCGTTGTAGTAAGAAAATCCCAAACCTCCTTTGATTAAATCTATCTTTGGAGCAGTAAAATTAACGAGGGTTGTATTTGGTTCTCCAGCACTAAACCCGGTCCATTGTCTTCTCGAAATTGCCGTTAAACAAAAAGCATCTTTATAACCAACAGAGGCTGGGTTAAATGACAATTGGTCGAACATAAAATGAGTAAACTGTGGATCTTGTTGTGCTTTTGAAACAAAAGCTAAGCTTACCACAAATGCTATTAGTACTACTTTTTTCATAAGGTTGTTCATTAGTGAATGAACTGCTAAAATAGTGAAAAAATCGGTATGAGAAAATTTTTTACCAATTGTTTCTTGTTAAATTCTTAAAGAGAATTTTAAAAATTAACCAAAAAAAATCGCTAAGAATAGATTCTATTGTAGGTATTTATCCACAAATCTGGCATTTCATCTTTGAGAGCTGTTTCATAATCAGAGTATGAACATGGAACCAAGTGGTGCCTTTCATATTTGCGCTTCTTTGAAGGCGGATAAGGAATTTTCATCCACCATCTTCCAGATTTCTGGCTTTTGATAAAGATAAGTGCCTCTTCGGTATTGGAGATCACAACTTTGTAATTGGTGTAATACTTACTATTTGAAATGGGGGACTCGTTTCTCCGGCTGCCTACTCCATCTAGAAAATACCAAATCATTTGAGCCACCAATTGGGCAGTTTGATGTTGTATATCAAACTCAGGTGTCATTTCAAAAAAACCAATGACATTTAGCTTATCACTTATTCCTGCGTATCTTGCAAGCTGACATGCTTCGTTACCAAAAAAACCGTTGGGTGAGGCAAAACTGGTTCCCGGAACTTCGCTTTGCCTAATACTATTCAAATCAATACTGACAATATTCGAGTTTCTCAGGATAGGTTCTGCAAGCTCTATGTTGGCTTGAAGTTCACCCAATCGCTTTGAGTCGAAAAATAACTTGTGCATCATGGTGACATTGTCGGGATCCAGATAGTACGATTGACTTCCCAAATTGGCGTAGTTGAAAAGATAATTGGGTTTTGCTAATAGAATATCTTTGAGATAGGAGTCTGATGTGGTTTCATTGATTGATTGAAAATCAATTTTCCTGTCTACCGTAGTTAGGTTAATGATTAGTTCAAGTTTTTCAAAGGCTTTGTACATACCCATCGTTAATTCTTGACTTCCACCAATTACAACAGGAATTATGTCTTTTCGAATCAGTTCGCTCAGTACTTCTGTGAGGGCAAAAAGTGTATCTGAAGGAGATTCTCCAGCCTCAATATTCCCAATGTCTATGCAAGGCACGTCTACTCCGGGATATAATTTGTAGAGTTGTTTTCTTACTGCATCTGGCGAATCTTTCACTGATAAGAGCGCAGAGCCTCTCGACTCTTTTACACCAAGAAACGCTACTTTGATTCCCTTTTCAATTTCTTCTCCTTTGTGAAATATTACCTTAGAGCCTATAGTTTTGGGGCTTATAGTGTACTCTTTCTGGTTTTGCTCCGAGACTGGCGTACAGAAAATCGAGAAATCTTTCATAGGTCAGTTCCTTACTTCTTTTTTACGGTTTTCTTTTTTACCGTAGTTTTTTTCTTGGCGGTTTTTTTCTTGGCTGGCTTCGCCTTTTCAATCATCTCTTGCACTTCTTCAAGCGTCAATTTTTCGGCCTTGGTGGTTTTGGGTAATTCGATTTTTGTTTTTCCCTTAATTACGTTAAATCTTCCCCATCGTGCCTTTTCTACTCGTATCCCTTCTTCTTCCCAATTGTGAATAATCTTATCTATCTCTTTTTGTTTTTTCGCCTCAATCAATTCCACAATATCTTCTTTCGACAGGTTATCAAAGTCATACTTTTTGTTCACATTGATAAACATATCATTCCACTTGATAAAAGGACCAAATCGTCCTGAACCTTTTTGCACGGGCAAACCTTCATATTCTGCAATTGGAGCATCAGCTTGTTGTTTTTCTACAATCAACTCAATGGCTCTGTCTAGTTTCATATCCAACGGCTCCTCTTCTCGGGGAATTGAAACAAACAAGCTGTCATACTTGATGTAGGGGCCAAATCTTCCGTTTGATACTATTACCTCATGACCTTCGTAAGTTCCCAACTCTTTTGGTAACTTAAATAAATCCAGAACCTCTTCGAGGGTAATTGTTTCTAAACTCTGATTCTTTTGCAACGAGGCAAACTTTGGGGCTGGTCCATCCTCCTCTTCGGAGACTCTTCCAATTTGTGCCATAGGTCCAAATCGTCCTATCCGCACCAAAATATCGTCCCCGTTTTCATCTTCTCCAAGTACTCTTTCACCAGATTGTCTTTCTCCGTGTTCTAGTGTATTTTCCACTTTGGCATGAAAAGGATCGTAAAACTTCCGGATCATTTCCGTCCACTTCATCAATCCTTCTGCAATGTCGTCAAACTCCTTTTCTACTGAAGCGGTAAAATTATAATCCAAAATTTCATCAAAATTTGACACTAGGAAATCGTTCACTACAGTTCCAATATCGGTTGGCGACAACTTATTCTTGTCTCCTCCGAAGTTTTCGGTAAGTTCTTTTAATTTTACTTCCCCATTTTTGAGAGTGAGTTGTGCGTAATTTCGTCTACTATATTCAATCTCGTCCTTTGTTACATATCCTCTTTTCTGAACAGTGGTAATTGTTGGTGCGTAGGTAGACGGTCGACCAATTCCTAATTCTTCTAGTTTTTTCACAAGAGATGCCTCCGTGTATCTTGCTGGCGGACGCGTGTAACGCTGGGTTGCTTCTATCATCTTTACTTCCAAAAAATCTCCTTTTTTCATTGGAGGAAAAATGCCTTCATTCGCTTCGTCAAGATCTTCGTTCTCTTCATCTCTTCCTTCTAAATATACCTTCAAAAAACCTTCAAACAAAATTATCTCACCTCTTGCAGTAAACAATTCTTTGATTGTATCCCCCGCAATTTTAACGGTTGTTTTTTCTAGCTTGGCCTCGCTCATTTGGGAAGCAATTGCTCTTTTCCAGATCAAATCATAAAGTCGATTCTCACTGCTATCGTTTCCAGCCGAATGCACAGCAAAACTCGTAGGCCTAATCGCCTCGTGTGCTTCTTGTGCTCCTTTGGTTTTGGTTTTAAAAACTCTAGGGTGCGAAAATTCGTTTCCGTACGCTTTTTTTATTTCCGCCTCTGCACCATTTCTGGCTGTTTTGGATAAATTGATAGAATCTGTTCTCATGTAGGTAATTCTTCCAGATTCATAGAGTTTTTGTGCCACACTCATAGTACGACTTACAGAAAACCCTAGTTTCCTACTCGCTTCTTGCTGCAATGTAGAGGTAGTAAATGGAGGCGCAGGAGATTTTTTGGCAGGTTTCTTCTCAATTGTATTAATCGTAAATTGAGCTTGAGCACAATCATTCAAAAAATTAAGGGTTTCCTCTTCCGTTTT